>RKMI01000059.1_pt1 | contig 186430 bp, 189 predicted proteins | sample 2174191 | NCBI WGS metagenome assembly RKMI01 (sample SAMN10236717, study PRJNA505201) | synthetic metagenome | isolation source: mock community containing 12 organisms: Thioclava sp. ES.032, Psychrobacter... | place: USA: Walnut Creek | collected 2015-10-01
TTTAGGGGATTCGGACAACCGCGTACCCCTGCATCTGATAGCCGATGACCGAGACGAAACCATTATCTACCGGGTCGATCTCCGGAATGATCGTCGCCTCATCTACACCCATCCCTTTCAAAGCGAAACGGCAAACTTCCAGCGTCACCCCGTCCTTCTTCATTTGTTTAAGAGTCGCCTGGAATTTCTGTACCTCGACCAGTTCTGCCTTATTAAACGGTGCGCTGTCAGTCGAGAGCAGTTTCACCACCGGCCCGTGAAAAACGATGGCGATGTTGGGATCTTTCGCAAGCGCCTGCACTTCAGGTGCTTCGTAGGAGTTCTTTATTACCATGAAAACGGGGTTAACGACCTTGGGATCACCTTGGCTCACCTCGTAAACAGCGTCATAGTTTTTAACGCCCTTCAGAGCATTGTCGTACCCGGCTGCTCCTGCAGGTAGAGACATCAGGGCCATATAGACGGCCGCAAAGAAGATGCGGGGAATTCGGCGAAATATGCTTCTATAATTGATGATCATGACAAATCTCCTTGAGGGATAGGAACTTGTTTTTTGTTAACCAACTCATAAAAATCCTCCAAAATCTAAAATACTTTCTCCAAACTAATACAGGTACGATATATCTTAAATGGTTCAGTTTAGAGCAAGTTGGGTTCTAGCAGTCCAACACACGAAGCTGAAATAGACCTGAAAAAAGTTGCCAAATATCTACTTGTTTGACGAGGATCAAGGCCGAAACTACAGTCCGAACAACTTACTTACACTACGGGCTCCAAATGGAAGACGTGACTCAGGAAAACCAACGAATCACCAATACTCGCGCAGACCAGCTCAACCGACAGTGCTACTGCGTCACTCTTGACCGCAAAGCTCTCAACGAGAATCTCCAAAATCAATTTGTGGGCGCTGGAAACGATCTATCAGCGGTTCCCGAACTCCAGCATCTTTTTTCAAACACGCCCGTTTTCATCCCCCAGACCGACGTAGAGACGATGGAACGGATCGTTCAGGCGATCGAATCAGCCACCGAACTTCCGTTGTATCGGGAGCGCGCACTGTCCTGGGCGCCGGAAATCGCCAGCTTCGATCCAGGCCCCATAGGGGCCTTCATGGGCTATGACTTTCACCTGGGCCCAGACGGCCCTCAGCTGATTGAGATCAATACCAATGCCGGCGGTGCGTTTCTCAACGTTGTGCTGGCTCGGGCTCAACATCGATGCTGTGACCCATCGCAACAGACCGCAGCGACCAAGCAGGCGCTGGATGGGTTTGAGGACGCGGTGTTAGATATGTTTCAACAGGAGTGGCAGAGGCAACGCACTGACTCGATGCCCAGCCGCTTGGCCATTGTGGACGATGCCCCGGAGACCCAGTTCATGTTCCCTGAATTCCAGCTGGCCCAACAGCTACTTCAGGCCAGAGGCATTGATACCTTGATACTCGACCCGTCAGAGCTTGAATACGTCGGTGGTGCCTTGACCGCAAAGGGCAAACGCATCGATATGGTGTACAACCGACTGGTGGACTTCGCACTGGACGCCCCGACTCATGAGGCGCTAAGGCGCGCGTATCTCGACGGCGCGGTGGTGGTAACCCCCAACCCCCGTGTGCATGCGCTCATGGCCGACAAACGAAACCTGATTCTACTGTCCGACCCCCAGACCCTGCGCGACTGGGGGCTGAATGAAGTTGAAGCCGGATATCTGGCGAGTGCCGTGCCCAAGACCCGCCTGGTTGAAGCAAGCGACGCGGCAGAACTGTGGAGTGCTCGGCGTGAACTGTTCTTCAAGCCCGTTGCTGGTCACGGCAGCAAAGGCGTCTACCGGGGCAGCAAGTTGACCCGGCGCGTTTTCGAAAACATTCTTAAAGGCGACTATATTGCACAGAACTTCGTTCCTGCGGGGGAACGAACCATGAGAATTGACGGCACCTTAACCGCGAGAAAGGTCGACATTCGCCTTTACACCTACGCGGGGAAACGTTTGCTCGCCGCAGCCCGTGTATACCAGGGCCAGACCACCAACTTTCGCACGCCTGGTGGTGGTTTCGCGCCTGTGTTTCAGGTGTGATTGTCTACCTCTAACCCATCACATCAGGTGATTGATCTATGAAAAAGGGTGTCTATACTTGTTATACTGAAACCGGCAGGACTCCTCGATCATAAAATCGTTGGAACCCTACCGGAACATTCCGGCGCAGGCACGTTGTTTGCCGACGTTATCAAAGGAGATACCGCATGTCATATTGGCGCTTACGGACAACCGATAATTTTGGCGATTGCACTGGCGGCGGCCCTGATCGGCGTCTGTACTGCGATGCATTACGGCGCGCTGCGGTTCGCGTCACAGTTCGTGACGCCGTCTCGCCACCCGGGGCACTGCCTTGCCATCGCGGTCGCCGCGATCGTGCTTGCCCACACGTCCGAGGCGCTGCTCTATGCGGCAGGCTTCTGGGTCGCCGTACATGAACTGCAGATTGGCGACCTTGTGTCGTCTGTATCTGGTAACGGCAGAGCCCTCATCTTCATGGACTATTATTACTTCTCGCTGGTCAACTTCACGACGCTCGGGCGGGGCGACCTCATGCCTGACGGACACCTTCGATTCATGACCGCAATGGCGGCCTTTCACGGCTTCCTGTTAATTACAGCATCCGGCACCTTTGTTCTGCAGATCATGAGCGGTAAAAAACCCTTTCCAAGTTAGCCAAGCGCTGTCTCGATTATGTGTCTGCGCGCAGCGCTTCATAGACCCGTGTCACGACACCGACGTTGACCTTTTCGAAAACGTTCCAGACGAACGTGGTTGTTGCTTTGTACGGTCTACTCGCGTTCAGTGCGCCTCAAAACCAGCCACCCAAGAAACATCCATTTGGTGGAATAGGCCAGCAACATTGGCAAGACTACCCACTGGACGAGCGGCAATATTCCTGTGCCGGTCACAGCAAGTTCGGGCATCCGTTCGCTGTAGCTCCATCGCTGCCCGTCTCCGGTCGCCCAATACTCAAAAACGATCGTCACGATCAGCCCGACACAGAGATAGATCAACAGAGTCGACCGGCTCCAGGATTTCGCCACCCAAAACCAATCCCTGGATAAACCTGCCGCCATCGTGTAAGCACCAAAAGCTATATTCGCGTCTCCAAGGGTCGCACGTGTACAGAGCCAGACTACATCCCAGTGACGCGCTTCGGCCATACCAACGAAAAACGGTACTTGTGCCATTTCCCAGAAAAAATGCAGAAAGAAGCTTACGCTCCAGACCATTAGAGCGAGCACGGCTGCGGCCCCTGGCCTGCGCGAAATGTTTAGACAAACCATTGCACCTCCAACAGGACCAGGGGCTTCAGTCTCCCCAACTCGCTGTCATCGTCGCCCAACCACTGTGCCCCAACGGCAAGATAAGTTTCCTGGGCAACGGCTAGAGCCCACCAAGTTGGACGGGGATAGAGCACCCAGCTGACATCATCAGCATTGCGTATCACGACCATCCGATACTTCCAAGCGACTACATCGCACAGAACTTCGTTCCTGCGGGGGAGCAAATCATAAGAATTGATAACACCGTAACCACGAGAAAGGTCGACATTCGTCTTTACACCTACGCAGGAAAACGTTTGCTTGCCACTGCGCGTGTATGCCAAGGCCAAACCACCAACTGTCGCACGCCTGGCGGTGGCTTTGCGCCGGTGTTTCAGACGTGAATATTTTCGTCCCAGTCACGTGTTCATGCCTGATCAATTCATGGCTCGAAGGCCAGTTGGTTGTACCTGGCCGAGCTCTCATAACGGATTTGAAAGCGCTCTAAAACCACCAGCGAACACCGGCCACAAAACTTGAGGACTCGACATCCTCACCTTCACTTTCGCGAAGATCCTTGGTATTACCCAAGTAGCGCGTATAGGCAACACCGATGTAGGGTGCAAACTCCCGCGAAAACTCGTATCTCAGCCGAAGTCCAAGGCCAATATTGTTGATCCCGGTGCCCACTCCCCATTCTTCTACGTCACTGAATGCAATCAGGGTTTCCCCGCGGCCTTGAAGAATGAGCCTTTGGGTCAGCAACCAGTCATATTCAGCCTCAAGGTCGTACGATGCATCGCCGTCGTCTGTCACCCTGAGGTTGGTATCTACCTCAAACCAATAGGGGGCGAGGCCCTGCAACCCAATGATCGCCGAGTAGCGCTCATTGTTGGGACCTGGACCAAAGGTCGACTGAATACCCACCCCCGTTTGAATGTCCCAAAAGGGATCGAGACGATAGCTGTACTGAACATCAAAGTTTTCAATGTCGCCCCTTTCGCTGGACAGATCCGTCTCACCCTCCGTCTCTATCCAGAGCCGCTTGCGATCCTTGCCGACCCAGGCCTGGGCATCCCACAGGGCGATCTCGTCATTACCGTCGCGCTGATATTCCAGTCGATCAAACAGTATCTGACCAAATACCTTGTCGTCGTGAACAGGCAACGTCCAGTCCGGTTCTGCCTGCACACCGGTGCCGACGGCTGAGGCACCCGCTGCAAACGTAAAAAGAGAAATGCCCATAACCAGTTTTATTCGATTCATCATAGCAATCACACCCTAAACTCGTTAGACAACCGACACGACACGAAACATCCCTGCATCCATGTGGTAGAGCAGGTGGCAGTGGAATGCCCAATCACCCGGTGCATCTGCCGTTATCAAGGCAGACACTCGCTCACCGGGTTTAACAGCAATCGTGTGTTTACGCGGGCGGTACTCATCTGCACCGGTCTCCAACTCCATCCACATACCATGCAAATGAATGGGGTGATCCATCATCGAATCGTTGACCAGGATCAACCGCAAGCGCTCGCCATGATAGAACTTGACCGGGCCATCCACTTCAGAGAACTTCTTGCCATCGAATGACCACATGTAGCGCTCCATGTTGCCGGTAAGGTGGAGCTCCACCTCACGCTCGGCGGGGCGCTTATCAGGCCAGCCATCGATACTCTGAAGCTGGGAGTAAGTCAGCACCCGATGGTCCGCTGTTTCAAAGCCAACACCGGGATCATCCAGGCGCGATTGCGGACTGGAGGCGACCATGGCCGCTCCCGGGCCATGATTGTCCGGGCCGTGGGATATCGGACGCCCGGCGGTCGGGACAGCGTCCAGACTTACTGCGTCAGACGGCCCATTCATTTTGGCCATTTTGGCGCCGGAACCATTCATCTCCATTTGACCGTGGCCTTTGTCCATACCGTCACTCATGTCCATCGCGCCCATGCCCATGGCCGCCATACCCCGCTCAGTGCGCGGGTACATGGGCGGCACCGGCGCCTCCAGGCCCTTACGGCTGGCCAACGTGCCACGCACGAACCCAGACCGGTCCTGCGACTGCGCAAACACCGTATGCGCCCTGTTTGTTGGCTCAACGATGACGTCGTAGGTTTCGGCCACGCCAATGCGGAACTCATCCGTCTCAACCGGTCGCACCGGCTGGCCGTCAGCGGAAATCACCGTCATCGGCAGCCCTGGAATACGCACATCAAAGAAGGTCATTGCCGAGGCATTGATGAACCTGAGACGAATTTTTTCACCCGGACGGAACAGTCCTGTCCAATTCGATACTGAGGGCGAGCCATTCATCAGGTAGGTGTATTCAGAGCCGGTTACATCCAGAATATCCCGGGGGCTCATTCGCATCTGGCCCCACATGCCGGCTTTGCTCCACGCGGCATCCCAACCCGTGGTTTCTACATCTTTAAAGAAATCGCCAACAGTGCGCTGGTTGTAGTTATAGTAGCCTTCAGCCACCTTGAGGTGGCGAAATACATCGCTGGGAGAATCAAAGGTCCAGTCAGAGAGCACAACAACGTATTCACGGTCATAGGCGACCGGTTCCGGCTCAGCGGGATCAATAATAATCGGCCCGTAATGGCCAAGCTGCTCCTGAAACCCGGAGTGGCTGTGATACCAGTAGGTGCCGCTTTGCTCGACCGGAAAACGGTACTCGAATGTTTCGCCCGGCATGATGCCCGGAAAACTGACCCCTGGGACACCGTCCATCTGAAACGGCAGCAACACACCGTGCCAGTGAATCGACGTTGGCTCAGCCAATGTATTGGTGACGCGCATGATCGCGTCGCGACCTTGCTTAAGCCGAACCAGCGGGGCAGGCAAGGTGCCATTGATGGTGATGGGCTGCGCTGAGACTTTAGACCCAATTGTGAGAGGCGTTCGTGCAATCGTCATATCGTAGATATCAGCACCGTCACGCACGGTATGATAGACATTGGAGTTATCCAGTCTGCCCTTGGCAAAAGCCGGCATCATGCTGTCAAAACCGGCAAGAAGCCCCATTGCAGTAGCTCCCTGGATCAGCCGCCGCCTGGACACTCCTCCATCACTATTTTTCTGACTCATACATCACTCCTATTTTTTCGCCTTATCCAAATAACAATGGGCGGGTTGCCGCAGCTTGATAAGCCGCATTAAGCTCCCTTTCTTCTCTGGCATTTGGCATTTAACTTCGGCCAGTAACGCCCACTGAGTCCGTCGTTCCCATGGGTACGAACGCCCGGCTACTGTCCCCGATAGCCGTCATCTATACGCTCATCATGACACTGGAGACAAGTCCGACAAGCCATCGTTTGCTCAGCTGATATTTCATAACGTTACCTTTTGGATGTTAGGACTGCGGTATTATTTGCTCACCCGATTGGCGAGCTTCCCAAAGAACAGTGTTCACTGTCTAGCAGTCCAACACGCAAAGCTGAAACAAACCTGAACACAGTTGCCAAACATGTATTTGTTTGACGAGGATCAAGTCTGAACAACTTACTTACGTTACGGGCTCCAAATGCAAGACGTGACCCAGGATAACCAACAAACACCCAATACCCGCGCAGATCGGCTCAACCGACAGTGCTACTGCGTCACTCTTGACCGCAAAGCCCTCAACGAGAGTCTTCGGAATCAATTCGAGGACGCAGGAAACGAAGCATCAGCGGCCCCGGAGCTTGATCATCTTTTTTCAAATACACCGGTTTTCGTCCCCCAAGCTGACATTGAGACGATGGAACGGATCGTTCAGGCGATCGAATCAGCCGCCAAGCAGGCTCTGGATGGATTTGAGGACGCGGTGTTAGACATGTTTCAACAGGAGTGGCAAAAGCAGCGTACTGACTCGATGCCCAGCCGCTTGGCCATTGTGGACGATGCCCCGGAGACCCAGTTCATGTTCCCTGAATTCCAGCTGGCCCAACAGCTACTTCAGGCCAGAGGCATTGATACCTTGATACTCGACCCGTCAGAGCTTGAATACGTCGGTGGTGCCTTGACCGCAAAGGGCAAACGCATCGATATGGTGTACAACCGACTGGTGGACTTCGCACTGGACGCCCCGACTCATGAGGCTCTAAGAGGCGCGTATCTCGACGGCGCGGTGGTGGTGACACCCAGCCCCCGTGTGCATGCGCTCATGGCCGACAAACGAAACCTGATCCTGCTGTCCGATCCCCAGAGCCTGCGCGACTGGGGGCTGAGTGATGCTGATGCAGGCTATCTGGAGCAAGCCGTGCCAAGGACCCGGCGCGTTTTCGAAAACATTATTAAAGGCGACTATATCGCACAGAACTTCGTTCCTGCGGGGGAACGAACCATGAGAATTGACGGCACCTTCACCACGAGAAAGGTCGACATTCGCCTTTACACCTACGCGGGGAAACGTTTGCTTGCCGCAGCCCGTGTATACCAAGGCCAGGCCACCAACTTTCGCACGCCCGGTGGTGGATTCGCGCCCGTGTTTCAGGTGTGATTGCCTGCCTATCACCCATCACTGCTGTCTCGTGAAGCGGCGGCGAGCTGACGCCAGCGGCCCCAACGCGGGATGAACATGGGCACCTGCCGCTGATAGGCGCGGTAAGCCTCACCGAACTGCTTGAATACCTGCTGTTCCTCACGCCGTGCCAGCCAGGCGTATACCAGCACAATCACTGGAAAAAGGCCCACCGAGAACAGCGTTGGCCAATGCACCACGCCTTCTCCGAACAGGGCGATGAATAACCCTGTGTACTGCGGGTGCCGCACATACGCATACAGCCCGTCGGTTACCAGACGGTTGTCACCTCGTGCCTTGTGGACCTGACGCCATCCTTGCATAAAGAGCCCGATCCCAATAAAGGCGAGCGCATAGCCGAGAAGCATTGAGATCAACATGCCGGTTTCGCCGAGCCCAACCAGGGTCGACCATAGACTGGCGCTGACATACTCGCTGTCCAGACCGAAAAAGCGTACCAACAAATAGATGGTGAGCGGAAAGCCGTACATTTCGGCATAAAGCGCGATAATAAAGGCCTGCACCACCCCGGCACCAGCCCATTCCCGCCAGTTCTTCGGTGCGAAATAACGGTAGAAAAACCACGACACCAAAACGATAACGATCAGTGTTATGCCCCAGGCGCCAGCGTGGTTGAACGATTCATTCATGATTTGTTATACCTGTATCGCGCACGATTATTGGCACCTGTACGGGCCCTGAATGCCTGGTGTGTGAAGCTCGAATCGCGAGGCCAGATGCCAGAAAAGCCCCAGCAGCTAAAATCAACTTTCATACTGAGTGAACCACAACGACCTGAATTCAAACTGAATGCGCTGGTCTTTAAATATCTTACTTGATCCGAATCAATTCGGTGATGATCCTGAAAAAGCAGCCCCAGCTGTTCGTGCTGCAAAGGCTGGGCAGAACATCTTGAGCGCAACGGTTTTGAAGATCGGAAGGCTAGAGCCCACTCCTTTCAAACCATGCTTCATATATCCGCTTGTCCCATTTGCTCTGAACGTAGGCGATAGCGGCTTTTTGGTCGTCCTTGGAGAGTTCGTCTCCGAAGGCCGGCATTTGCCCACCCATGGGGGCGCCACCTTGATTGATTGTGCGCATCAACATATCGAGTGGATGGTGCCAGGCGTGGCCCGTTCCGTTGAGCGGGGGCGGCGGATAGGAGCCATCCTTCAGGGATTTTCTCCAATTGAAGGAGCCTTGAGCGTTGCCGCCATGGCAGCTTGCGCAGTTGTCGTCGAATACAGTTGCGCCGCGCTCGATCTGGGCTTGAGTGTACCAGCGACCGTCTACCGTCTGTTCGCCGCAGCCGCTGATTAATGCCACCAAAAGAACGCCTAAAGAGGCTTTTTTCCTACCCATGCTGTTTTTCCTCGATTTCGTACCATTCGAATATACTCTCCTTGACACTCGCTTGTTTACGCCGTGTTTCATACCGCCATTCAGCTTCAATTAAGCTTCGTAGTATAGGCTGTGGTTAGTTGATGGATCGATGGCTAAAGGAGAGATGCGATGAACGAACTGGCGTACTTCATGTTTTGGGCAGTAATCCTCTTCCTGATGATGCGTTTTGGCTGCGGTGCTCATGTGATGGGCCATGGACGTAGTAAGACCGTTAGCACCGAAACAGCCAAACCAAGCGTCCATGACGGCCATGTCTATTACTTCTGCTCGCGTGACTGCCGGGAACGCTTCGAGGCTGCACCCGAGCAATATCTCGCCGGTGATGATGCCAAGCACCCACACGCCCAACCGGAGAACGAACATGTCTGACGTCGAGACCGCTTCGAGCACCAAGCTTAAATTGCGTTATGGCACACCCTTGCCGGTTCAAGCCGTGCCACGGATCCCGGTGATCGCCCTGGGGATGAGCCTCGGTCTGTTCCTGGCCGTGACCTTCATTCTTTGCGTCGGTTTCGACCTGCTATTTCCCGACCGGGCGATGTATGAGAGTTGGTTGCGCCTGCTGCCTGGCTTCACTTGGTTGAGCTGGCCAAGTTTTTTCCTGGGCCTGGCGGAAAGCTTCGGCTACGGCTGGTACGTGGCGCTAATCTTCGGCCCCCTCTACAACTTCTTTGCCGCTCGTATCAATCAGCGAAGATGAGCTTGAGGCCACCTCGCCTGCATGTCTCCCACGGCGCCAAGCAGCTCTCGAAGGCGTGTGCGGCACTATCAATTCTGTTTCAAGACAAGGATAAGTCGTATGAATCCTAAAAGCAGCAGTCACGGCCAGCGAGGGCTGAATATGAAGACCTTGCTCCTACTGGCGCTGATTACGATCTCCGAGGCGACCATCGGGGTATTCGTCAAGCTCACGGACGGGCTGATTGCCGTTCACACGCTAACGTTCTATGCGATGGCTTTCGCGGCCGGCTTTCTGTTCATCGCGCGTGCTCTGGCGAGCGGCGAATGGCCGCGATTCCCCAAAGGCAATGTGCGTGACACGGCCCTCATTGGAGTATTGATCGCCGCTCAGGGCGGCGCCTTCAACTTCGCCATGACATTGGTGCCAATTGCCAACGCGGTGATCTTCTGGAGCATCGCACCATTTTTCGTATTCATTTTTTCGGCGCTGTTTTTGGGCGAGAAGGCGCGCAGGAGTTATCTCCTTATCTTCGCAATCGCCCTGATCGGCATTGTCATTGCCAATCCACTTGGCAGTGGCAATATGCTGGGTAATTTCGTGGCACTGGCGACCGGTGCTATCTATGCCGCGATGGTGACCTATATGCGCTATGAGGGTAAGACCGAGACGGGTAACGATATTGCCTGGTCGCTGCTGGTCGCCGCGCTGGTGCTCTCGCCCGCCCTGATACTTGCCGGCCCTGGCAAGGTGGCGGCAACCATCCCGTATACGATGCTTGGGATAGAGGTGCCAGTCATGATCTGGGCGGCTGGCTTGGGCATCATCTCTACCGGGTTTGCCTACTTCGGTATCTCCATTGTGTTGAAGACAATCAACGCCAATGTCTATGCACTCACCGATATCATTGTCTCGCCCGTTGTGGCCTCGACATTGGGCTATCTGATCTTTGCCGAAGTGCCCGGAGAAGGGATGCTTTATGGCGGTGCGATGCTGCTCAGTGCCGGGTTCTGGCTGTCATGGGAGATGTCGAAAACGGCGAAGAATCCTGCCGTTCATCCATGTCAGGGTTCATAGTAATGTTTTCTATGCCAACACGACATCAATCGTTCGCACTCTGACAGCTCTAAAACGCCGAGGCTTACTTCTTCGTGCCAGAGGCACACTGTTACGCAGGGCAACGGATCCGTGGGAAAGCCATCTCCATGGCCGGTGTTTGATCGCTCATGACCTTCTCCCTGAGATTTGTTCATCTGAACTGGCAACGTTGCCTCGTTGAACAACTCTTCCAGAGACAATTCCGGTAGCCACCAGCATCGCCCCTGTGATCCAGTAGGCGGCGTTCATGTTCAACGCAAAGAGCAGGCCGCCAAGTCCCGCTCCTGTGGCTTGACCCAAACTGTTGGCGGCATTTATCAAACCGAGCGCCGCTCCGGTTTGTTGCCTTTGCCCCTTGGATGTAAGCGCAGTAAGGTTTGGCGTGATCACCGCCATGCCGAACGCCAGTAGTGCTACAATGGTCAGGATCATGGTAGTTCCACGAGCGAACAGGAGGATCGCCAGAGCGAGTCCCATCAGGACAAACCCCCCTGCAATCTGATACCCCGCCCTCACCCTCGGCGCAAGATAGCCAACAGCCCCACCTTGAAATACAGCCATCACCAGAGCGCAGATCGTGAAAATAACACCGACCATTTCAGGTCCGTACTGCAACATTTCCCGTGCGTGGAGCGCAAAGGTTGCCTCGAACATCGTCAATCCGAATTGCGCCGCCAGCGCAAGGGCCAGAAGCGGCCAGAGCTGAATACCCAGATCACGCCAATTGGTAGCCGACTGCTTCCCGGGGGTGAACGCGTTGGCGCAAGGCAGCGTTTCGGGCAGCCACAGAACAACCACCGGAAGCGTGAGTAAAGCCAGGAGGGCGGCCGCAAAGAACGGGAGCGAGAAGGCAGGGATAATGAACGGATCGGGTCCCATGCCGAGTTGCAGATCGCTACCAGCCAGCAAACCGCCAAAGGCCGGACCAAACATGACGCCCAAGCTCATCGCGGTGCCTTCCCATGCCATGCCACGGCTTCGTTCATCCTCGGATGTCAAATCGGCCACGTAAGCTGTTACTGCGGGGAACATTGCCGCGGAGAGGATGCCCCCGATGATCCGGGCACCGTAAAACAACCACAGTGAGTCCGCCAATCCAAACATCACCTGCGCGATCGCAAAACCCCCGATCCCAATCAACACCAGCGGTTTCCGTCCAACGCGGTCCGACCAGCGCCCCCAGAGCGGAGCGAAGAGAAATTGCATCAGTGCGAAGATTCCGGTCAGCAGCCCCACGTGCATCGCTGCTTCCCGCACGGATGCCCCGCCCTCAATAGCAAGACGCTCGGTATAAAATGCAAACACCGGCAGCGTCATGCCGAAGCCGATCATGACCAGGAACAAACAGAAGAACAGCACTGACAAACGTTTTATCATAATCCTATGGCTATCCGTTTGAACTCGCTTTTTTCCATCGTCAATAGTGACTCCATGTGCGCTGAATCGGCAATTCTCTATCAGGTTTTCGCCGCCTTTGTCATATTAATGGGCTGGTATCTCGACCAAACAATCAAGACAAGTCCACCAATGATCATAGGCAGAGTTAACAACTGCCCCATGGTCATCCAGCCAAAGGCGATGAACCCCAGCTGCGAGTCGGGAAGGCGAACAAACTCGACAGAAAAACGAAAAAGCCCGTAGAGCAACAAGAACAAGCCGGAGGTTGTTCCATTTCGGCGAGGATTGACCGAGAACCACCACAGCACAGCGAACAACACAACACCTTCCAGTGCAAACTCATACAGTGACGACGGGTGGCGTGGCGCCGGCCCCAGATTGGGGAACACCATGGCCCAGGGTACATCGCTGGCACGCCCCGGAAGTTCGTGATTGATAAAGTTACCGATGCGCCCTGCCCCTAGGCCAATCGGCACCAGTGGCGCGATAAAGTCCGTAAGCCGAAAAAAACGTAAGTTTTGTTTGCGGGCAAAGACCAGAGCCGCGACCAATACCCCGACAAAGCCCCCATGAAAACTCATGCCGCCTTCCCAGATTTTGAGTAACCAAAGCGGATTGTCGGCCAACTTGTCTAAACCGTAGAACAGCGCATACCCGAGGCGACCGCCCAATATGACACCCATCACGCAGTAGAAAATCAGCGTTTCGACTGCATCGGTGCTCAACCCCAATCGAAGAGCCCGGCGACGTGCCAGCCACCAGGCAGCCAGAAAGCCCACCAGGTACATCAGGCCGTACCAATGGATTTGCAACGGGCCCAATGAAATCGCTATCGGATCGATTTTTGGATAGTTAAGCATTGGTTTTCAGATCCCTGAACGAGAGAATGGATCAGTGAACCACAACGACCTGAATTCAAACCGAATGCGCAGATTGTCAAAGCATCGCATTTGATCCGAATCAATTCGGCGACAGTCCGGAAAAAGCTGCAGTCGTCTAGCTCGACATTTTAGTCCCTGACTTACAGTCCATGGCAATTTTCCATCGCTCCAGATACCCTACCCCCCTATCCTATATTCTTGACTGGTCATTAATGAGCCACATCACACATAACAAATCGAAATTGCTGGGCCGCGTGCGCCGTATACGCGGCCAAGTTGAAGCATTGGAGCGAGCCCTCGATACAGATAAAGGCTGCGCTGAAGTGTTACATCAGATCGCCGCCGTCCGCGGTGCCACGAATGGTCTTATGGCAGAAGTCATGGAAGACCATATGCAAATGCATGTCGCCAATCCCAGTATTACAAGCGACGCCGAACGCAACCAGGGTGCCAATGAGCTGATGGACGTCATTCGGACTTACCTCAAGTAGACGCACTCAACCAAAGCCAATTTTTTTCAGGACACTGACGTATGCACGACGAACATATTGCACAATGGCATCACGATCACGCCTTTGGGCAAGATCAGAAACGGTCTGGTGAAAAACGCACATTAATCGTCGTCGGACTGACTCTGGTGATGATGGTCTGGGAAATTGCAGCCGGCTTGGTCTATGGCTCCATGGCACTGCTTGCCGATGGCCTGCACATGGGCTCGCATGCGACGGCGCTGGGCATCGCTGCGTTCGCATACGCGTACGCCAGGAAGAACGCCACTAACGCCCGTTTCAGTTTTGGTACCGGCAAGGTGAATGCACTGGGAGGATTCACCGGTGCCATACTTTTAGCTGGATTCGCACTTTTTATGGTGATTGAAAGCGTCGACCGTTTTATGAATCCGGTTGTCATTTCGTTCAACGGAGCTATTTTTGTTGCGGTTATAGGTTTGATCGTAAATGGCGTATCGGCCTGGATTCTTGGCGACGATCATGATCACAGCCACGCCTATCATGAAGATGGATCACGCAACCACCATCACCACAGCCATCACGATCATAATCGCCAAGCGGCTTATTTCCACGTGCTGGCCGACGCGCTCACGTCTCTCCTAGCCATCATAGCCCTGCTTGCCGGCAAATATGCGGGATGGAATTGGATGGACCCGGTTATGGGCATTGTTGGAGCCATACTTATCACCCGCTGGTCTTGGACCCTACTGCGGACCACGGCGAGTGTATTACTCGACGAACAGCAGGCAAGTATCGTCCAAGACATCAAACGTACGGTGGAATGTGAGGATACGCATGTGAGTGACCTCCATGTCTGGTCGATTGGACCCAATCTGTACGCCGCTATTGTCGCGATCGTTGCCCATTATCCGCAGTCTCCCGGCCATTACCGTGACCGAATCCAAACCGGCCACTCGTCCCTCGTACACGTGACAGTGGAAGTCGAAAGCTGCCCATCGCATTCCTAACGGAGCTGCCACTCAAGGGCGTGGGATAGATCAATTGCTGAGAGTTAAAGATTGCCTGACAAGATCCATGCACCAACGGCAATCAGTGTCAGGCCGCCCATAATTTCAGCCTTCTGGCCGATCAGTGAACCCACGACTCGTCCCAACATGACGCCTAGCGTAACCATTACCGTTGTGGCCAGGCCAATGAGCCCAGCAGCCAGAAATATGTTCACCTCTACAAATGCCAAGCTTACACCCACTGCCATTGCATCAATACTGGTGCCAAATGCGGTCAAAACGATCTTGAGAAAAGAATGTCTAGAGGGCTTTTCTATCGCTTCCCTACATGGTTTCAGACCTTCATAGAGCATGTGAAAGCCAAGAGCCACCAATAACGCGAACGCTATCCAGTGACCCCAAACATCCACATAAGACGCGGCGACATTGCCGATTAACCAACCGATAAGGGGCGTGATGGCCTCAATTAATCCAAAAATGAGGCCCATTCTTAACGCTTCGAAGAACCGGGGATTTTTAAGGCTTGCTCCCTTGCATATGGCTACTGCAAACGCATCAGTAGACATTGAAAGAGCCAACAACAGAAGGGCTATGGGGTTCATTCGATGTTCTCCGGCCGGGCGTAGAGTCCACGACATATCCACACGCCCGACCATCAGGCATGGATATATCGATGGTCTCGCCAACCGAGAGGTGTTCGCACCATGGCATTTGGCCAGGTATGTTGACACGAACTCTTCCGAATACCGGAAGCAGGCTACTCCCCAAAGAGCGCTAAATTTAACACAGTCGCCTTACGAATCAAACTGGAAGGCGGTTAACTTAACCGCGAACCTCTTGCACCACCGGAAAGTGGACTCAGCCTTTGTCACGATCCTCCTGTAGCAAAAACATACCTTTGCAATGCTTGCGAGATTTGGATAATCTCCGAGCGTTAATACCGCAACTGATGAGAGACTCCGTGTTTCTGAGCCAAACCCAATCCACCACCGGCAGAGCGATTTTGATCGTCACAGTATTGTCGTTGCTGATCCTTTTTCAAGGAGCGTGGGCCTCGGACCAAAACGCACATCAAGCCTCACAGAGTCTTTCTCTAATCGAATTTGCTGAAGAGCACGGGCATTTTCACCCCTCCTCTCTTGATCACCTCCATGTTGACACGGTCGAGATGAGTGACGACGATCACCTGTTGCTTCATGCGTTGGGCGCGTTTGAAAACCAAATGCCATTGGACCTTGCTGCAGAGCCACTTCCCCCAGGGCAGAACATGCCCGAATTACAACGGCCGCCATCGCCACTGGCTGAGCAAATGGCCGTGTTATATCGCCCTCCGAAAGCCTGAATTCACACCTGATTTTGGCGTTATACCGCCGTTCACACGTTTTGATTCCATAATTCGGAGATACCCGAATGACGCTTTTTCCGTTACTGCGCTTTCCAAGCGTAGATAGGTGCGCGCGTGGGCTTTTGCTTTTTGCTGTTGCCTTCGTCTGCCTGTTCTTTTCCTCTCTGCTCTTTGCTCATGGCGTTGAAGAAGGTGATGCCATGTTCATTGAGCAAGCCAGTGGGGTACAGTTGCTGCCCTTTATCTACCTAGGCGCCAAGCACATGGTGACCGGTTATGACCACCTGCTGTTCCTGGCGGGGGTCCTTTTCTTCCTGTACCGCATGAAGGATGTTGGCATCTATGTGACTTTATTTGCCGTGGGCCACAGTGTCACGCTCCTGTATGGCGTGCTCAGTGAAACCAACGTCAACGCTTACATGGTCGATGCCATTATCGGTTTTTCCGTTGTCTACAAGGCGATGGATAACCTGGGTGCATTTCGGCGTTGGTTTGGCTTTCAGCCCAACACCAAGGCGGCGGTTCTCATCTTCGGGTTCTTCCACGGCTTCGGTCTGGCGACAAAGCTCCAGGACTTCACGCTGTCCGACGATGGCCTGGTGGCAAATATTCTTGCGTTTAACGTCGGCGTCGAGATCGGTCAGCTGATGGCCTTGGGCGTCATTCTGATCGCCATGAATTTCTGGCGCAGAACAGACCTCTTTCCCCGCCAGGCGTTCGCCGCCAACGTCCTGTTAATGAGCACCGGTTTTATGCTGATGGGCTATCAGCTGACCGGCCTGTATTCGGCTTCCTGAGGAGATAGATCATGCAAGACATTTCAAATATGGATCGTGAAGGACTGCCTTCGACAAAGAGCTTGGTCAAGGCAACCGGCGTTGCGGCTCTCATCGGCTTGCTGGTTCTGATCATAGCTATTCTGCCTGCGGAATATGGCATTGATCCGACCGGGTTGGGCCAGAAGATGGGGCTGACTATGCTCAGCCAGGCAGAGGCTGCGGAACCTGCATCTCCCGAAGCCGGTTCCTCCTCCGACAACTTGCTCGCGCTTTCAGCAGGTCCTGTGTGGAAGACTCAGAGCACGCTCAGCTCCGACACCACCACCGTCACGCTGAAACCGGATGAAGGCCTTGAAGTGAAGGCCACCATGAACGCCGGTGACCGTATGGTCTTCAACTGGGCCTCAGAAGGCGGCCCGGTTAATTTTGACATGCACGGTGAGCGTTTTAATGACGGCGACAATTTTACCAGCTACTGGCAGGGAAGAAATGAACCCGCCGCAAACGGTGCCTTCGAGGCGCCATTTGACGGTACCCATGGCTGGTATTGGCGTAACCGCGGCGACGAGACGGTCACCATCGTCCTCCAGACCAGCGGTTTTTATGACGGCATCAGCAAGAAGTAATCAATCAATAATCGTTAAGGAGTTGTTCCATGAAAAAGTTCATTCTTTCGTTCACGACCGCTATCGTTTTGTCATTCCCGGGCCAGGCATTTGCTGGTGCAGGCCATAGCCACGGTGTTTCAGAGCCTATCTCCGAAGCACAAGCAACCCAGAAAGCTGAGGCCATAAAGCAGCAACTGGTCAGCTCGGAGCAGGTGTCCTCCGAGTGGAAGGGTGTTGAGGCTGGCAGCCCGCAGCAGCGTTCTACCTCGGCTGGTAATCTGTGGGTTATTGAGTACGCCAATCCACAGGCCGCTGATAAAAACAAAGCCAAGCTGTTCGTGTTTGTGGATGAGTTCGGCAAACCCGTTGGAGCGAACCACACCGGCGAATTTTAAGATTCAAGAAGCATAGTCAGGGCGCGTTACTCAATGGGTAACGCGCCCTTGCCGCTCTGATCGCTAGCCTCAAGCGGCTGCTGATCGTTGTCGTCGATCATGCCGAGAACGACCGGGGCTTGCTGTCTTCGGAAACGTACATCTAATTTCCCGATCTGAGAACCTGCACTGGTTTCTGTTGATACCAGAGTTACCCCCCGGGCTTTTAACTTCAGTCGCAACGAGGTCTGCTGTCAGTTTCAGCAAATAATTTCGATCTTTTTTTTCAGATTCATTTCGGTAATGGATGTTTTAATAAATCTATCAAAAGAAAACGAGATTTAGTTCAAAGTCTAATCGTATTCACAGCGGCAGTTACTGATTTGGTTTCTCGCCTTATACAACGTTTTTCATACCACCATTCAGTTCCAATTAAGTTTCGTAATATAGGATGTTATCAATTGATGATTTGATAACTAACGGATAGAGATGATGAACGAATTGGCGTATTTCATGCTTTGGGCAGGAATCATCTTCCTGATGATGCGTTTTGGCTGTGGTGCTCACGTAATGGGCCATGGACACGGTAAGGCTAAGCATGGCGAGGGAGCGTCAAAGGGACAGGCCACCGATGGTCTGCGCTGGATTCCGCCTGCCGACGACGTGGATCCTGTATGTGGCAAGACCGTCGACACTGAAAAGGCAAAGTCGAGTGTCCATGACGGCCATGTCTACTACTTTTGCTCGCGTGATTGCCGGGAAGGCTTCGAGGCCGCACCTGAGCAATATCTTTCCGGTGATGTTGCCAAACACCAGTCCACTCAACCGGAGAACGAACATGCCTGACGCCGAGACCGTTTCGAACACCAAATCTAAGCTTCGCTGTGGCACACCCCTACCGGTTCAGGCCGTGCCTCGAATACCCGTGATCGCCTTCGGGATGAGCCTCGGTCTGTTCCTTGCCGTGACCTTCATTCTTTGCGTCGGTTTCGACCTGTTGTTTCCAGACCACGCGATGTATGAGAGCTGGTTGCGTCTGCTGCCTGGCGTCACTTGGTTGAGCTGGTCAAGTTTTTTCCTGGGTCTGGCAGAAAGCTTTGGCTACGGCTGGTACGTGGCGTTAATTTTCGGCCCGCTCTACAACTTCTTTGCCGCTCGTATCAATCAGCGGAAATGAGCGGAGAACACGGTTAGCAAGCAGCGGGCATCGTGCTATCTCACGACTCAAGCAATACGCTTTCCTGCTTTGGAACTATGATAATCACCAGCAACCCCACAACCGTGATCGCAATTCCCGTCATTTCCACGGTACTGAATGTCTCATCAAAAAATAGAGCTCCAATAAGTAAACCGAAGATCGGTGTCAGAAAAGTAAAAGGATTGAGCTTATTCAACGGTGCTCTGGCCCTGGATTCAAGTAATAAGTGCAGCACCGCTCGTATCCAAGCCTCCTGAGTATTCGCCCCAGAAAACTTCTGCCGGTGTGCGATAATCCAGCCGTTTTCGTGGTCGGTTATTCAGTCTGTTCACCGCTTGCCTGGTTGCCTTTCTGGACACCTTGGCGAAGTCAGTGCCTTTCGGAAAGTATTGCCTCAATAGGCCATTCGTATTCTCGTTGGAGCCACGCTGACTGGACCGGTAAGGGTCACAGAAATACGACGTCAGCGACAACGCTTTGCTAAATGTTTGGTGGTCCGAAAATTCAGAACCGTTGTCCAGTGTCATCGTCTGTACGGCCCCTCTGATCGGCCTTAACTCACGGATGATGACATCTGTAACTAAGTGGGCTTTCAGCTTCGGCACACAGCCTGCGAGCAGGTAGCCGGACCGTCTTTCAACCAGAGTGACCGCGCCTGAATTCTTATGCCCGTGAAGGATTGTATCTCCTTCCCAGTGGCCTATATGCAGGCGATCATCGACGGCTTTAGGGCGGCACTCAATGCCTACGCGATTCGGGATCTTGCCTAACCCGGCTCGCTTGGCAAGATGGCGCTGATAACGTCTCTGGTAAGGCAAGCGACAATACCTCCAGAGGTCGCCACCTGCTATTTTGTCCCGGTAAATCAGATTGTAAATCCACTGATGGCTGACTTGGATACTGCCAACTCGCCTCATAAAACCGGCTATCTGATCAGGACTCCATTCACTCTGAATCTGCTTGGCCACCCAACCTATCAATGAAGGCGCTCGTTTATGAGATTTGCGAGCTCCTTTGCGCCGGTGTCTGGACAAACGACTGGCTTCCATCGGCTCGTATTCAGCCAGGCTTCGATTGCGACGTAGCTCCCGACTGATGGTCGAGCTGTGGCAGTTGATCTCCCGGGCTATTTTCCGCTGGCTCCAGCCTACTCTCAAGAAGGCCGAAATCTGGTATCGTTGTGCTTGGGTCAGTTGTCGGTATCCCATGATTCTCTTCACTTTGGTCGGTAAAGCGAATGAGGGTACCGGCAAGGGCCCTCCTACCTCTACCTGTTCATCCAAAGTGCTGCACTTATTCTATGAATCCAAGACAAATGAAGCCGTTATTTTACTGACCTATCAGTCAGCGGAGGCATTCAGACAGGGTTCAGTTTCACAGTATAGACTAGGATAGGAGCAAGGTTACCTCGCTGCCATCGATTCACGCGACCAAGCGGAGAAGTTACATGACACAGCAGCCGACACTGCGAGTATCAATCAATGGTTATGGTGTTATCGGGAAACGGTCGAGGCTACCGAATATATCTCAGGCCCATCCGTGACAACGATTTGGAAGAAGAAGTCATTCTTTCAACAGCTGAGAAACCATAACGACGAGGAAAAACGATGTGGACAAGATTGCTCTCTATTTTTTTGAAGCGCCTGATCAATCAGGGGGCCTTGGTCGTCGTCTACCCTGACGGGAGGTCAATACGATACGGTGATGGGTTGACACCTGCCGTCACCATGCGTTTGCACGTGCGCGCGCTGCCACGCAAACTCCTGATCAATCCCGACCTCGCATTGGGCGAGGCCTATATGGACGGCACACTCACTGTCGACCAGGATGATATCTATGATCTGGTCGAATTGTTGGTCGTCAATCTGAGACTCCAGCCCGACGTATGGCATTACCACTGGTTAGCACACCTCCGGCGGCTTTACCGCAGGCTCTCGCAGTTCAACCCTGCCGGGCGAGCTCAGCGCAACGTGGCGCATCATTATGATCTGTCCGGTGCGCTATACGACCTGTTCCTAGACGCCGACCGTCAATACTCCTGTGCCTATTTTCGAGATGCAGGTGACACTCTTGAGACAGCGCAAAGCAATAAGAAAACGCTGATCGCCGCCAAACTCCTCCTGTCGCCAGAACAACGGGTTCTTGATATCGGCTGTGGCTGGGGCGGGCTCGGGCTTCATCTCGCTCGTGACTATGGTGCCCGCGTCACCGGGGTGACCCTCTCGCATGAGCAACACAAGATCGCGGAAGAGCGTGCTCGGGCCGAAGGTTTTGGCGACCGCGTGCAATTTTGTCTGCAAGACTACCGCGACATCGACGGCACTTTTGATCGGATCGTATCAGTCGGCATGTTCGAGCATGTCGGGGTTCCACACTACAAGGAGTTCTTCGCCACCCTGCGAGACCGCCTCAAAGACGATGGTGTCGCCCTGCTGCACACGATCGGCCGGGCCGACGGACCGGGATCAACCAATCCCTGGATCGCCAATTATATTTTCCCCGGTGGCTACAGCCCTGCCCTATCGGAGGTACTTGCCATCGTGGAACAGTCCGGTCTCTATGTTACCGATGTCGAAGTGTGGCGACTTCATTATGCGGAGACGCTGAAGGAGTGGCGCAATCGGTTCGAGGCCAAACTGGATCAAGTACGGTCAATCTATGACGAGCGGTTCTGTCGCATGTGGCGGTTCTACCTTGTTGCCAGCGAAGTAGCATTCCGGCACAACGGCCATGTCGTCTTTCAAATCCAGCTTGCTAAAAAACAGGACGCGGTGCCTCTCACTCGATATTATCTGACTGCTTGCGCGACGCAACCACAATCCAGATAGCCATGAATTCGGCAGCTCTGACACGTCTCTTCCAGCCGTTTTCGCAGAGCCTCTCGCGACCGATGCAACCGCTCCCTCAAATTACCCTCGGAGATATCAAACACTACCGCGATGCTTTCGTGGGATTCACCAACCAGCTCCGCGTGCCACAAAATATTGGCGTACTCTGGTTTAAGGGTTGGCAGGAGTTTGTAAAACCACATGCAGACAACGAAGTCGAGATCGCCTAAGGTTCAGTTTCAATTTATAGGATGGTCTAACGTGTAGAGTTAAGCTCACCGCCGCCATCAAACACGTCAAGACAGAGAAGCCATGTCACGCCATACTTAACCGTATTGAATGCAACGGAATGGCTCTGTTCAACCTAGCCTCAAGGCCATTGATATGAAGGGGCACTCAGAGTCCATCCTGCAGAGTCAGCTCTCGGTGATCGATACCGGTGAACCGTTAGCGCCTGAATTCGAACTTTTCAGCGAAGGGGACGAACTCTAGGTCAATTCGTAGATTCGCCGCAGCGAGTCGACGTTTAAAACCCCGTCGGGATTGGTCTCGTTGACGACACCCACAACCACCATGTCATAAAGCGAGAACCGTGCCTTCATTTCGTCATGGAAGACTCGTACCGGCTCATCGGCGGCAAGCATGTTCTCCGGGTCGGTATCAACAGCCAGTGGATTGAGCAGGCTGAACCGCTCGAGCCAGAGGCTCGGTAGCGCCGCCAGAGCCACTAACGTCAGTGTGACGAGCACCATGGCCCATACGATCAGGCGAGGACGGTCGGTCGCGACAGATCTCCACGATCTATCAATCTTTTCAGACATTTGCGGAGCCCCCAGCGTCAGTCAAAGGCATTGCCGGGCTTCTTACCCAGTGCCTTAAGGATCTTTGCCAGTGGACAGAACCCGGTGAAGGCAGACTGCAGCATATTGGCGCCTACAAACGCGGTAAACCATAGCCAGTATGTCGAGTGAAACTGGGAAAGGGCGAGGCTCACGAGAACGAAAGTACCGGCGAATGCGAGTACGAGACGGTCGATCGACATGGGTATCTCCTGCTATATTGACGAATCTTTGGCGTTTCGGCGGTCTCCGTCACGTAGTCACGTAAGAGTACCGCACGCATAGAGTTTGCAAGGTTCCGGTCGTGTACCCACCACTTACCGAAGCGGCCAAACGACGAGAGGCAAGCAAGGCCTTACGATCCAATGCTCGCTCAGCGAACCTAACATATTCACACTTGTATAGATATGAAGATATGAAGATATGAACCAAGATCGTATGTTGGAAGCGGCGGATCGAGCCACCAATTTGTTAAAGGCACTTTCCGGGCACAGCAGGCTGATGATTCTGTGCCAACTGGTCAACGGCGAGAGAACGGTGGGCGAGCTAGCGGAAGCGCTGGAGATGCGCCACGCGGCGATCTCCCAGCAACTCTCTCTATTGCGAAAAGACGGCTTGGTGCGTGTTCGACGTGAGGCGCGAAACATGCACTACTCCCTCGCAGGAGATGAGGCACGTCGAGTTATCGAGCTTCTCTACGAGTTGTACTGTGGTAATGAGGCAGGAACCACCGAGTAACGAACATTCACCGACTCGGCTACGCTGACGTCTCCACTACGCAGCGCTGAAAAATGGCTTGGTCGAACCGCCTTTCGTTGACTTTTTAACACGAAAGGCGCTCTACTTTATGAATTTCGGGCAACAGGGATTTTTTGAATGCAGGGAATTGGTGTATTTACGGCGCTGCTCTTCGGTATGTTATTTTTTGGGAGCGGCACGCCGACCGCCAAGATCGTGACAGAAGGGTTCCCCATTTTCCTGGCACCGTTCTTGCGGCTGTTACTGGCCGCCCTGCTCACTACGCCGCTGCTGATTATCTACCGCCGGGAGCTACGCGGAATCAGCCAGCGCAACTGGCTGCTGATCGGTGGGATCGGAGCGATTGGCCTCGTCGCTTTCAGCTTGTTCCTACTCAGCGGCATGGCCTTGGTCAGCGGTGTCATCGGTGCGGTGGTGATGAGCACTAGCCCCGCTGCCGTCGCCGTTGGGGCGGCCTGGTTTCTGGGAGACACACTCGGTCCAGCGAAGCTGATGGCGGTTGGACTGTCGATCGCGGGTGTCTTGGTCATCAACACCTCTGGAGCCGAGGCGGGCGGCCAAGGCGTCTGGATCTCGATTCTCGGGAGTCTTCTTATGCTAGGAGCGGTGGCTAGCGCGACAGCCTACTCCCTCTTTGCCAAACGCGTCACCAGCGAGGTGAGGCCGGTTCTCTTAATCCCGCTGGCGGCGTGGATTGCCGTCGGCATCTTCGCCGCACCGGGCTTATACCAAGCGGCTAATTTCGACTTCGGCGCCCCAAGCATCGAGCAGTGGAGCGCCCTCGCCTGGTGGGGGGTCGGGCCATACGGGATCGGCACGATGCTGTGGTTCTATGGCCTAAAGTCGGTGCAGGCGAGCACAGCCGCGGGCTTCATGGGAGCGATGCCGGCCAGCGGCCTGCTAGTATCGTATGTCTGGCTCGGCGAAGCCTTCCACTGGATTCACCTGGTCGGCTTCGCCCTAGTGCTCGCGGCGATCGCCCTAGTAGCGTGGGCCCACCAACACGGCAAAGCCGCCGCTGGAGCCAAGGGGAAAGCGTTCAGGAGTTCCACCATCTACCCCTGCTAACGGTGCAGCCCGCAGCCCGGCCTTTCGGGTGGTTTGGCTCAGCTGTTTATAGGCTAACTCGAACTCGTTTGCACATCAGCACCGATTTCAGGTATGCCGTTATCAAGATATTGGTGGTGAGAAATAATCAAATTGGTCGGTGCCGGCATACCCTTAAATACCCGTCCAGCAAGATCGAACTTTGAACCGTGACATGGACAAAAAAACAGTGCGTGTTGCACCTCTGCCCACCCTTGTGGCTCATAGTTCGGCACGCAACCTAAATGGGTGCAAATACCGACCGCAACAAACAGCTCTTATTTGATGCTTCGATAGTCATTTTTCGCGTAGTCAGGCTGGTGATTGACCTGGGAATCGGGGTCTCGCAATTCAGCTCGATGCGCTTTCGCAGTCAAATTCTTCAAATTTTCGGGCGTGGGCCGAAGTACCCATACGGGTTTGCTCTGCCACGCCACGGTAATCATGGCGCCAGGTTCAATTTTTCCTGGATTAAATTTGACTGGAGCTCCAGCAGCCTTTGCTTTGGCACTGGGATTCCACGATTGCACGAAGGGTATAGCGGCCCCAACCAAGCCCGCGCCGGCCACAAACGATGTTGCAGCAGTCAAAAAACGCCGCCGCTGTAAATTGGGTTCATTGATCTTCGTCATGGCCTTAAAACTCCATTCTGATTCTTCGCTATATTGCTTCCCTAATGGTGCGGGCGTCGGAGCCACTCGGCATAATAATCAATCAGTATCAAAGACTCTGAATCAGTTTACACAGGAACGGTTGGAGAAGGGAGTGCCCGTGCCCCCGCTCCCCTCGCCCGCTACCTGCCACCTAACAAATCGAATGCAGCGGCATGTACGGGATGCAGCCGGCTTTATCTCTTTAACTTTCACACCGGTTCGACTACCAATAGCCCATCCATGATGAAAGGATAGCCTCCGTAGCTCTTCAGTGGCGCATAAGTACCCGCAGTTGCATTATAAGCGGCATGAATCGGGCAGTAATAGTGGTAGACGCCAGGAGTGCCCAAGGTCACTATTCCCTTTCCTCCATTACCGGGCAGGTTGACCGGCGCAAATGCCTCCATCTGCTCCATCCAAGGTTGATTTCCCTCACCAGGACCCGCTTTTCGATCCGGCATAAGCATAGGTTCGACCGACGGCATGGCGATGTGCATGTCCATGTCTTCGTTGACAAACTGAATGGGCGCGCCGGCTTTGACCACCAGCGCCCAGGGCTCAAAGGTCATATAGGAGTCGGGAATATCGACCTGCGCCTTTGCCGAGAAGGGAATGCCGCCGCCATGCTCATCAGTGACCACCACTGCCGCATAAGCCGGTAGCGGGAAGTAGGGTGACTCATTGCGAGCGACGACCTGCCCTACCTTGCTGTCGAACCGGGTCGTTTGGTCGTCGTAAAGCAGGTATATGCCCGGCTTAGGCCACTTGAGGTTCTTTTTTTCTCCGGGCTTGATTTGCGCCTTGATTGGCTCGGGAGCTCCGGGCGCGCTGACCAAGCTCAGACCTTGGTTACCTCGGTTGACGATCGGCAGGCTCTCACCCGCGACCAGTTTCAGGACCATAGGCTGGAAGCCCTCGCCGCGAAAGACAAGGCCTTCGTGGTCTGGCATTTTTGCCTTTGCCAAAGCCATGCTCGGCGACATCGTCGAAAGAGCGGCGGTACCGATTATGGCCGACTGGATAAGGTTGCGGCGGGAGACGTGCACCAGGGGCGGTGTGGAATCAGTCATGGGGAGGGCTCCCTGTACGTGAGCGAATGCAACCGGCGCAGAGTCTCTGGCAATATGCGGGTGGCTTTTGGATCTTTTCCGCAGGCTCGTCGGTGAACCGATTTAATTTAAAGCCATTAGGCATGGTTACTTAACAACCGCACTGATTGTCATTAAAAGATAAGCCATATCCGAAACGGTTTCCAGACAAAGATAAAAAAAGGGCGCCTCTCACCCCCGCTGCATAAAGAGACGTCATAAGTCACCTCTGCGCCGCAGATCAAAATCCCTGAAACTTTTGGGGCAATGTTATGGCCTTCGACAATGTGGAGGGAGCGAGGCCCACAGAGGCAAAGAGCAGAAAATCACTGGCGTTTTTTCTAGTAAAAGCCACCGAGAAAGTCATGCCACCGGTTATTAACCTGGGCGGCCTGGTGCTGTCCACAACACGATTGGCCTTCGTCGTCACGATCATCAAGCGTATCAACCTGACGCAGGGTCTGGATGGTGGGTCAGTTTTATTGGCCAAAGCGGCCAACAGGCAGGAGTACGTGCAATATCGGCACCCGGGATCTAACGGGGTCAAGACCCCGTTAGATCCCGTTTCTTCTTCTCGAATTCATCTCGGTCGATTTCACCACGGGCATAACGTGCGGCTAGGATATCCAGCGCTTCTTGGTGCGGAGCCTCTATCCGCTTTTCCCCACTGCTCGAAGCCGACGGCCGAAAAATGAAGTAAAAAACCGCGATAACAAGCAGTATCCCCAGTAGCCACATCACAATACCCCCTCCTATGCCCATCATGTCTGTTGGTCCTCCTTTCAGGAAACATGGAATTAAATCAAAACGAGAGCGGACAGTTTACTACCTTAATTAATCCAGCATTCAGTCCCATCAAGGGGAGTCGGGCTCGGCGGGCTTGACGAATTTCAATGTCATGTTGTCCGCCTCACCGATCATTTGGTACCGCGCACGATTCCTGTCTCCCTGCTTCAGCGAGGGTGGCAGGTACCAGACCGGCAGTTTGTGATCGTCTTTCGGGTTGGCATTGATTTCGGAACTCGCAGCAAGGGTGAAACCGGCCCGACGAGCCTGTTCAATTACATACGATTGGGGCAGACGGCCCATTTTATCACTTTCCCCCACAGGCATATCGGGGGCGGCACGATGGGCGACAACGCCGAGCACGCCTCCCGGCTTTAATACTTGGTAGGCGCTACCGAAGAATTGTTGTATCACGGCGCTGGTAGGCTCCCCATGGGGGTTGACGAACACGAGGTCGTGGACGCTTCTGAACGTGAGGACTCTGTCAGCGGAATTGGGGGCGCCCAACGCCAGATACTCAGGTGGAGAAAACGGTTCGAGATGGACTCTGCCGTAAATCTCTGGCGCCCCGTCCAACTTGTGCTGAAAACGGTTGGCCATTTTCCGGAAGAACGGATTGTCGCTTATCTCTGGGAAACTGGCTTCAATGAGCTGACCTTGATCGTGGAGATAGGGCGCCAGTATCTCGGTATACCAGCCACCTCCTGGTAGTACCTCAATGACTCGCATCGATGGTGTTACGCCGAAGAAACTTAACGTTTGCAAAGGATGCCGGTACTGATCACGAGCCTGATGAACTTTGCTTCGCTGGTTACCCTCAATGGCGGCGCGTAACTGCGCCTGGTTTGACGCCGGGAGATCCGCTAGAACCGACGTAGAAAACATCAGTAGAATTGAAGAAAAAACGACACTTGCTTTGATGTTCATCATGCTTATCCCTTTTTTGGCTATCGTTTCCAGAAAGGTACAGTGCATCACCTGGGTCGTCCAATAGCCAGGGTGACCATAGTGTTCGTGGATGCCCATTGCCTGCGTTCGATCTAATTGCGCCGTCGAGTAGTACGGCGGGGCGTCTTTCACTGCCTGCCGGATCAGATCGATCGAGACGGTGGCCTCGGACCAGCTGACGCTCTTGATCCATTGCGGCGCAATCAGCACTTGATGACCAAATCATCAGTTGCTGGTATTCACAATTATGTACCGGATGACCCACGCTTCGTCATCGAAATAGAAATCCTTCACGTGACCAATGACGCCGTCAGTCGCATGGATGGCGTAGTCCTGAATATCATGCACGCTGCGTAACATGTGCTCATCTCCTCTCCGGCGGTAATCCAAATGGGTTTCACCGCGGGATTTATTAGTACGCCGAACGGGCGGCTCGATCGGTGCGATGGCGTACATAGTACCCTTAAGGGTAACTATTCAGCTCAAAAAATCTGTGAAAGTTCTTGACAGGGTTTTTGCTTGAATCTCTTCACCTTATCGGCATACGCACCGATGCTACTAGACAGGCCATAAACGACGACATGAGAGCGATTGGAGGGCTTCAATGACCGATGGCGATCACGGGGCAGCCCCGGTTTTTTAATCGCCGTATAAGAGCGCTCAGAGCCAAAAATGTCGCCCTGAAAACCCGTGCGATAATGGCTGTCTTACAAAGCCATCCCGGTGCGAGCAGACATTGAAAATAGACAATATCGACATTGATTCGGCAATCGCCTCCGTCAAGAACCTTCTTGAGAAAGAGCGTGACCTGTCGCCTTCACTCAAGGCCGCTCTGGAAGTGCTGCTCGTTTTGGTGGCGCTACTGCTCAACCGCACGACGCTCAATAGCAAAAATAGTAGTAAGCCGCCGTCAACGGATCCGAATCGTGACAAATCTTCTAAAAAGGGTTCCAGCAATAGAAAACCCGGCGGACAGAAGGGGCGTATCGGAACCACCTTGCAGCAGGTCGATGATCCTGACGCCGTGAAAGAGCTGAAAGTCGATCGACGCTCTCTGCCAAAAGGACGGCGGTATCAAGAGGACGGTTATGAAACACGGCAGGTCATCGATATTGATATCGCGCGATTCGTGACTGAATACCGAGCACAGGTTATTAAAGACGACCAGGGGAATCGATTTGTTGCTGCCTTTCCGGACAGGGTCAGTCGGTCGGTTCAGTATGGCATCGGCATCAAGGCCAATGCAGTCTATATGTCGCAGTTTCAGCTACTGCCCTATGACCGAATCCGTGACCACTTTCAGGAGCAGATGGGTATTCCGGTCAGTGCCGGCTCTGTCTTCAATTTCGACAAAGAGGCTTACGAGAAGCTGGATCATTTTGAGCAGTGGGCGAAAGCTCAGCTCGCCAAATCTGAGCTCATGCATGTTGATGAGACCGGCATCAACCTGGACGGGAAGCGCCACTGGTTGCACTGCGCGTCCAATAGCGCATTGACGCTGCTCTATCCCCACACCAAGCGTGGCACCGAGGCCATGGACGAGATGGGCGCTTTACCCTTCTTCAGCGGGGTGCTGTGTCACGATCATTGGAAGCCGTACTACCGTTACGCGTGCACCCATTCCCTGTGCAATGCGCACCATCTTCGGGAGCTGGAGAGGGCATGGGAGCAGGACGATCAACACTGGGCCAAGGCGATGAAAGCACTGCTGATCGATATGAACACAACGGTAGCGGATGCCGGTGGCCGCTTGCCAGCCACTGACGCTGAACGGTGGCGACAGCGCTATCGACAACTTCTCGAAGAGGCAGATAGTGAATGTCCACCACCCGATGAGAGCCTGCGAGAGGCAGGGAAACGAGGCAGGCTAAAACGATCAAAAGCCCGAAACTTGCTGGAAAGGTTGCGCAACTTTGAGCACGACGTTCTGCGTTTTATGGATGTCGAGTACGTCCCCTTCACTAACAATCAGGGGGAGAACGACCTGTGCATGACGAAAGTGCAGCAGAAAATATCCGGTTGTTTTCGATCCACGACGGGGGCGAAGATCTTTTGTCGCGTTCGCAGTTACCTGTCAACGTGCCGTAAGCAGGGGATGTCAGCCACAGAGGCTCTGGCTTTACTCTTTCAGGGAAAAACCCTGCGTTTATGGATACCGATGAGACTCAATTTTAATGATCGTTGCAGATGTGAGCTGAATAGTTACTCGAATTTTATTACGTTTCAGTTTCGGAGAGTTAACCGCACAGATTGAGGACATCTGCGCACGCGTCGGGATTGAACCTGATGGTGAACAAGCCGATCGGTTTATCTCTGACGGCTGACAATAGCGGCGAATTTCCGGTGCGCACCATGTGTAATCTGCTTTAAGCATCGCAAGCGATCCATAAAGCCTAGAACATTCTATAATCGAAACCGGCGCCACAGCCATCTGGGCCGATTAAGCCCAGAGGCTTTCGAGACAGCTTCAGCGTGAGGCTTCGAAGTGTCCAGAAAGCTCGGGCATTCCAGATGATCGTCAATGTCAGAGAATTATTTCGAGCGGCCTTGCAACTCCTGCTGATGCTCCAGCATTTGCTCCATCATCAACTGCATCTGATCCATGCGTTTTTCCATAAACTGGAAGCGATCCTCCGGTTTAATTGCAGGTTGGGCCTGGCTGGGATTCCCCTGCATACCTTGATCATTCATCATTCCCTCGCCTTTCATCATTCCTTGGCCATCCATCATGCCCCGGTTGCCCATCATACCGTCCCGCATCATGCGCATCTGCTCTTGCATGCGCTCCATATGCTCCTGCATGAGCCCTTGATGGTCTTGTCCGGGATTTTGCCGCATCTGGCCGGTCATATTCTGCATGCGGGACATATTCTGCTGCATTTCCTGCGTTTGTTCTGAGGACATCATCATGCCACCGGACCTCTGCTGGTTACCTGAACCCTGCGCCCAGACAACCGGTGTGGCCATAATCAACGAGATTGCGATTACTTTGGTGAAACTCTTCATAGCGAAGCTCCTTAACGAGGTCGATTTGCGACATATCCAGTTAACTGCATCCACCTGAATCGGACCTGAATTTATGCTCAAATCAACCTCTCGATTGCTGTACATCAATTTCTTTGGCTGGTCGATTCAGCCGTCAGATTGCGTTGATAACTTCAGACAGCGTATCTCTCACCTCACCCGCAACCTGCTTGAGCTGCTCATTGTCGATTGCGCTCATGGATGAAACGGGATCAACCGCACTGACTTCAACACCCTCGGTTGTCTCGCGAAGAATAACGTTGCATGGCAACATTGCTCCTACCCGAGGTTCTACGCCGATCGCTTCCCAAGCCATGTCTGGATTACATGCCCCGAGAATTGTGTAGGCGAGCATATCCTTGTCCAGTTTCTTTTTCATGGTCGCCTTGACGTCTATTTCCGTCAAAATCCCAAAGCCCCGATCGGCAAGGGCCTTACGGGTTCGTTCGTCCACTTCAGCAAAATCGGCATCCTGAATAACGCGATCCATTGTATAAGACATACACATCTCCTTTTTCCGGGGGAGGCTCCATCAGCCTAGTCGTCTGATAGTTTCACTACCCTCAATCGTAGGGCATTCGTAATGACGCTTACCGAAGACAACGACATTGCCGCAGCCGCAATGATGGGCGACAGCAGGATGCCGGCAACTGGATACAAGACCCCCGCCGCAATCGGCACGCCAGCGGTGTTGTAAACAAACGCGAAAAACAGGTTCTGCCGGATATTGCGCATAGTTGCCTTTGACAACTTCCGTGCTTCAACAATACCCATCAGATCGCCGCGCAACAGCGTAATACCCGCGCTTTCAATGGCCACGTCCGTCCCGGTTCCCATGGCAATACCGACGTCTGCAGTGGCCAGGGCTGGTGCATCGTTCACACCATCGCCGGCCATAACCACAATGCGACCCTCATCCTTCAGACGCTGAATGATTTTGCCCTTGTCTTCCGGCAGTACTTCCGCTTCCACCTCATCAATATGGAGCTTGCGGGCCACGGCTTCGGCGGAGGTTCGGTTGTCTCCGGTCAGCATCACCACCCGAATCCCTTCCTTTTGCAGAGCCGTTATTGCCGCTGCCGTGGTCTCCTTGACCGGGTCCGCAATCGCTAGCAAACCACATATTTTTCCATCCACGGACGCAAAGATCACGGTAGCGCCGTCTTTTCTCAGCTGGTCCGCTTCTTCATCGAAGTCGGAGGTATCGACGCTTTCTGCCTCCATCAGCAACCGATTGCCAAGCAGAACCTTTTTTCCATCGATCTTGCCGGTGACGCCTTTACCGTTCGGGGAGTCGAAATCCTCAGCGTCCGGCAATTTCAACTCCATGGTTTTGGCTTTTTCGAGAATGGCATGAGCCAAAGGATGCTCACTGCCCTTTTCGAGACCACCGGCGTATCGCATCAGGTCATCATCGCTGAAACCGTTTGCCGGAACCAACCTCGTCACCTGAGGTTTGCCCTCGGTCAGGGTGCCGGTTTTATCCACCACCACAGTATCGACTTTCTCCATGCGCTCCAAAGCTTCCGCATCTCTGATCAGAACACCGCTCTGGGCGCCGCGTCCAACGCCGACCATGATGGACATGGGGGTTGCCAGACCGAGTGCGCAGGGGCAGGCAATGATCAACACACTGACCGCTGCAATAAGCCCGAACGCCATTGATGGTGGCGGCCCGAAAATGGACCAGACAATAAACGCAATAGCAGCGATGACGATGACCACAGGAACAAACCAGCCGGCAACTTTGTCCGCCAGGCCCTGAATCGGCGCACGACTACGTTGTGCGCTGGCCACCATCTGCACGATCTGCGACAGCATGGTGTCGCGCCCCACTTTGTCGGCGCGCATGATGAAGCTGCCCTGCTGATTGATGCTGCCACCAACCACCTGGTCGCCCGTCTTTTTGCTGACCGCCAAAGGCTCTCCGGTCACCATGGATTCATCCACATTCGAGCTACCTTCAAGGACTTCGCCATCCAATGGCACCTTGTCGCCGGGGCGAACCCGGAGGCGGTCGCCGACTTTTACCTGGTCGAGGGAAACATCGGACTCGTCGCCTTCATCGCCCAGCTTTCTCGCGGTTGCTGGTGCGAGATCGAGCAGGGCCTTGATGGCGCCGGAGGTCTTCTCCCGGGCCCGCAGTTCCAGTACCTGCCCGAGCAAAACCAGCACCACAATGACGGCAGCGGCCTCGAAATACACCGCAACCGAACCATCCGCCTGCCGGAAGGCATCCGGAAAGATTTGCGGCACCAAGGTAGCGACAAGGCTATAAATCAACGCGACGCCAGTGCCAATGGCAATCAATGTGAACATATTCAAGTTGCGGCTGAGGACTGATTTCCAGCCACGAACGAAGAATGGCGCGCCACACCAGACGACCACTGGCGTGGCCAGAATCAACTGAATCCAATTGGAGATTTGTGGCGACACAATCTGGTCAATCCCAAAAAAGTGACCACCCATTTCAAGCAAAAAAACAGGAAGCGCCAGGGCCAGACCGATCCAGAAACGACGAGTCATGTCAGTGAGTTCTTCGGAGGGTCCGTCATCAAGACTCACCTCCTCCGGCTCAAGCGCCATCCCACAAATAGGGCAATCGCCTGGCCCCTGCTGACGAATCTCCGGATGCATCGGGCAGGTGTACATGGTGCCGGGCGCTACCGGCTCTGCCGGTTCACTCTTGTCACCGAGGTACTTCTGTGGATCGCCTTCGAACTTCGACTGGCATCCGGACGAACAGAAATACCAGGTCTTGCCCGCATGCTTGCTGCGATGCTCTGCGGTATGGGGATCGACGGACATCCCGCACACGGGGTCTTTTACAGAATGCTCACCCATTTCGTGCTCCTGTCTTATCAGCGGGCCAGTTGGCAAAAGCGATGAAATACAACAACGCCAGATTGACCATCGGAACCAGCATCAGGAATCCCAGCCAGCCTGGATATCCCGCACGCTGACAGATTCGCCATACCGGTATAACGACTACAATCGCAATCACCAGCATCCACAGCCAATGCCCGGCCCACATGGTGTTCCCAAACATGTTCTCGTCCATCATGAGATTGCCCTTTCCCTTTTTTTGAAGATATTAATGGTGATGCGCGTGAGAATCTTCATCGTCCATCGCTTTTTTTCTTGCTGAAGATTTCAAAAAAATCTGTTCGCCAATCGCGATCACGATCATGGTGGCAATTGCTACACCAAGCACGAAGGGATCTGAACTCAGCTTTACCCAGACAAAACCACCCAGCACCATCAGATCCAGAACGATCGCCACAGATGGCACCCATATCGTCGCCTTCACATCCTCACGCAGGTAACGCAACACCCCCCAATGAATGGCGATATCCATAATCAGATAGAAGATAATCCCGAGCGCTGCAATCCGTGAAAGATCGAAAAAGGCGGTTAGAATCAGGCCCAGCACCACCGTGTAGACAAGTGTGTGTTTCTGAATGCTTCCGGACATGCCGAAGTGGCTGTGGGGGACCAGTTTCATTTCGGTCAGCATGGCCAACATGCGAGACACCGCAAATATGCTGGCAAGAATGCCACCCGCCGTTGCCATCATGGCAATGGCTACCGTGAACCACACACCATACTCGCCCAGCGCCGGGCGTGCGGCGGCCGCCAAGGAGTAATCCCGGCTCTCAATAATTTCGGCGAGGGAAAGATTGCTTGAAACGGCGAAACCAACCAAGGTGTAAATTACCACGCAGGCGGCAATTGAAATCACGATGGCGCGGCCAACATTGCGATGCGGGTCTTTAACTTCGGAGCCGCTGTTTGTAATCGTGGTAAAACCCTTAAACGCCAGTATGCCCAACGCCGTTGCGCCCAGGAAATTGCCAACGGCACCGGCCTCTCCCGTATTGGAAAAGTCGACGGCAAGGCTGTCGGCCAACCAGACACCGACCAGTCCAATAATCAGAATGCCGCCGATCTTTAACACACCAATGAAGGACGCCACCCCCTGAACCATCCGGTTGCCCAACAGGTTGATCACAAACGCTACCAAAATGAGTGACACCCCGAGAATGGGCACCATAAGCCCACTATCATCGCCGCCGAACAGCTGCATGGTGTAGGAGCCGAAGGTACGAGCCAGAAAGCTCTGGGCGATCACCATCGAGAAATACATGAGCAGGGCGTGGAAGGCTGTGGGTAAGCGATCGCCGTAAGCTTTATGCAGGTACATGCCAATACCGCCGGCTGACGGATAAGCATTGGAGATTTTGATGTAGGAATACGAACTAAAGGAAACGATCACCGCCGCAGCCAGAAACGCCAGCGGGAACAGCGCTCCTGTCATTTCGGCCATCTGCCCGGTAAGCGCAAAGATGCCGGCGCCGATCATGACGCCGGTGCCCAGCATAACTGTGCCGGATAACGTCAAACTGCCCTCTTTGTAGCGGGACTTCCTATCCTGCTCCTTGCTAACTCCCATGTAGCCTCCCGTTACTTTTTCATCGGTGGAATTTTTGAACAGCAGAAGGGATCAAGGTTGGCGTTGGCCCGAATGTTTTCATCACCGAATCGGTACCGCGCCAGTTTTTGACGCTCCCACCAGCCGCCTTCCAAATGACCGCCATTCGCCCCAACAAGCTCAATCAGAGCGTCGGTAGACCAATGGGTGGCGTCAAAAGTGGCAATCAACCGATTTTTCGATTTGCGCTCGGCAAAATCAACGCACGGATGATGGTTCAGCTCCTGAATCAAGTCCTCCCACTGGCTGTCGATCATTCCGTCAACAGTCAGTTTACGTCGAAGCAGAAATTGCGCCTGGTTTGTTGCTTTATGAGCATGGATCATGGCTTTGCACCTCTTAGCCAATTTGCAATGCCCCTATCACAACATCTCAACCTGAACTGATACTGAAAATCGGTGAGCAACGCCGGTTTTTAAATGGCTATTTGATATGAATCATAAATTGCGCCTGCGGGTCAGGACTATTGGCAGTGAAGGTCGAACTCATTGCGCCTTGGTCTGAGTTATCCCCAACTGCTTGTTAGCTGCATCGCGAATCTCCCGGTAACGATCAGGATTACTGATCAATGTATCCAGATCATCCTCAGGAAAAATCTCATTCTTCTTTTTCTTAGCTTCCTCTTTATAAAAGATAGACGGTATCAATTGTTCCAGACAGCGCAACATAACCTCAGGCGAAACCGACGCCCCGGGCGATGCCCCCAGTAAGGTCCCGTAAGTTTTGTCCTTGGACACAATGATTTCTGTGCCCATCTGCAAACCACGGTCTTTGATGATTTGCACTCGCTGGCCGGCTTGAATCGGTTTCCAGTCAAATCGTTTACTCAAGCCCGGAGCAAAGCTATCAAGCTCCTCGAACATGCTCTTTTCGCCTTTGAACGTCTCTGAAACCAGATATTTAACCAAGGGGAAATTCTCTAAGGCTACATTCAGCAAACCCGGGATGTCGTGCGGCCGAATGGATCTGAGGTAATCAAAAAACCCACGGCCTCTCTCAAGCAGAGGTTTGAATGAGGCGAAAGGACCAAACAATAAGTAATGCTTACCGTCAACCACCCGCAAATCCAGATGCGGCACGGACATGGGAGGCGCGCCCACTTTCGCTTTGCCATAGGTTTTAGCCTGGTAATACCCGGCCTGCTCTTCACTGATCGGCGCCCGAAGAAAGCGCCCACCCACAGGAAAGCCGGTGAAGCGGTTTCGAAACGGCAAGTGGCTTTTTTTCAGAAGGGGAAATGCGCCCCCACCGGCACCGACAAAAAGCACATCCGCTTTGTACTGAACCGGTTTCCCTTTGCATTCAGCCTCGATAACCCACCGCTCGGTCGGGCTCCTGTGCACGCGCTTAACGTGGGTGCCATACTCAAACTTTACACCCAAGTCCTGCATTGCGTGGGCCGCCATTTGCTCCGTTAACGCACCAAAATTAACATCCGTACCTGTCTCAATGACGGTAGCCGCCATTTTTTCATGGCGTGGGCGCTCGTCCATGGTGTAAGGAATCCAGCTCTTGATTTCATCAAAGTCTTCGGAGTACCGCATGTGCTCAAAAAAATGATGAGCCGACATTTCCTTGAACCGTAATCGCAGTTCTTCAATAGCGGATTCGGAAACAATGGTGCAATGCTTGGTTTGATTAATAAACGTTTTAGGGTCTTTGATGGCCCCTTTTTCGATCAAATATGCCCAAAACTGCTTGGCAACATTGAACTGGGCATGAATCTTATAAGCTTTTTCAATCGAAATGGCCTCTCCATCCACTGGAGTATAATTAAGCTCACAGTTAGCTTCATGTCCCGTACCGGCGTTCCAGAATGGAGAGGAGTTTCCTCCGCCGGCACTGTCCAGTCTCTCTAAAATGGTGATATCCAGATCCGGTGCTATCTCTTTTGCCAAGGTGGCAAAAGTGGTTCCCATAATCCCCGCGCCTATAATGACTACGTTCATAAAGTCTACTCGCTCGCGTCAAGTTTTTAGACATTCGTCAAAATGGCAGTGTCACCATATTTGCACTCATAGACTACGCCCACATAGGGCGGGAAGGAACGGTCAATCAGGTCAGCAGCTCCTTGGTGTCATCAAAGCCACTGCGACGCTGACAACAGCGGAGGCGCATAACGCCCCCAGGAAAGGCACCAGTGTGGGAATGCCGCCGGGGAAGCTGGCGGCTTCAAAACCGGCCATTACGCTGCCAGTGCTCACGGCACCGGGCAGCACCGCGCCCACAATTCCTGCCATCGCACCGGCAACGGCGGCCGATGTTGTCATCCGCGACCAGAGCCCCAGAAATACCGGAATAACCGAGGTTGCGCACAACAGGTCCGCGATCAGGAATAGCCGGAGCACCGAGTAACCCTGCAAGGCAACCAGCACGACCGGAACCATCAACAAGCAGGTAATCCAGCGGGCGGATGTCAGTGAAAGGCCCTTCTTTTCTGTAACGGCCATTGAAGCCAGAGCGTTCTGGAGGGTATCCACCGACGACGCTACCAGACAGAGCGCCAGTACCAGCGCGACAATCCCGAGCCAGGCCGGTGCCTGTGTCAGCAAGGCAAAGAACGGGATCGGCGGAGTGCCGATATCGTCCAGGCTCAGTGATGCCGCAATACCCAGTGCGCCAACCAGCCCAACTACCAGTACGGTAATACCGCCACCCAGAATGGCCCCCCGGCCCAGCGCGCCATCATCCTCGGCTGCCCAGAGTCTTTGCCAGTAGCCCTGATGGAATAAATTAGCGGCGGTTACGGCAATCACCAGCGTCAGCGCAACGCTCAGTGAGGCGGACAACGGAATATCGGGCAGTTTGGCCGTATCGAGTGCATTCGGCAGTTGCGGCAAGGCCACGACGGCTACGACGATTAGCAGCGCCAGCAACAGCAATGCCTGCCAGCGGTCGGTTTCAAGACTGGCCCGCAGACCGCCCCATGCGGTGTAGATCAGCGTGGTCACGGCGACAGCGACAATAGCGATACTACCGTCAAGCTCGGACAACAGATTGGTGATGGCACCGATTGCGGTCAGTTCCGCAGTCAGGAAACACAGCATGTAGAGTACGGAGATAGTCGTTACCCAGCGGCGTACGCCGTTGCCGTAACAGGCCTGGGCAAACTCGCCAATGCTGCGCCCTTCTGGCAAGTATCGACGAATCGCGGGGCCACAGAAGGCGAATACAATAAACGGCAGCGCAGCACCGACAGCATAACCTGCAAGTGCGACTGGCCCGACCAGAGCGCCAACTTCCGGTGGCGCAAACAGAATCCAGGCGCCCATGCCCGAGGCACAAAAAGACAGGCCAATGGCCTGGGCACCCTGGCTGTTACGGGCGGTGATATAGTCATCAAGACCGCCGTCAGCTAAACGGGCTCGCAGACCCAGCCAGGCAAACAGAATGAGGGCGCCTGAAAGCGCCAGAGAAGCAGGTACTAACATGTCGCACTTCCTCCGCCGGTATTAACCGGATCAGGTTCCAGGGTTTAGCATTCTCAGTCCTGCTGTGGGCAGGACTCCCCTGGCGACGTAAATGGGATTGTTCTGGTGCGGGCGCTATTAGCGCGCGTATCACGACGAGCAGCTATAATGCGACGATCCACCGACCTCAAAGAACTCCGACGGCTTCAGCCTATAGTACTGCTCCTCCACGGTCTTCGATTGCTCGGCGTATGGCTGCGTCATGACTTCCTGCAGCTCTCGAATTAAAGAATAGTTCCCCCCAGCCGCCTGTTGATACGCAGGCACAACAAACCACTCCCGCAAACTGTATTTTGGATTGACGAGCTTCATCTGTCGAGAAAGCTCCTCACGAGAGCGCGGTCGAGTGAGCGATTTCCATTTTGTGAGCCACTCAGACCAGCGCTTGTCCATGCCTTCTGGGTCTGTATCGTACGTCGAGCCCTCGTAGAAGCTCGTTTTGAGTAAGCCAATATCGTCAGGCACCCTCGAGAGCTCGCGGAAGAAAATGGTGTAATCAACAGACGTTTGCTCCATCAGCGTTGCGAGCTCGCTGAACAGCGCCGGGTGAAAAGCATCAAGCCCAAGTTTGGCAGCCCACATCTTCTCCATTTGCGTTTGCATCACCTTTGGAAAATCACTTTGAATCTCGTCGAGCTGTTGCAAGCAATCCTGATGCGACGTCAGCAACGGCCGCAGCGCTGAACAAAACATGTGGAAGTTGCGCTTTGCTGCCTCTGGTTGATTCAGGAACGCGAAATGATGTCCGCCACCGGTCCATGGCTGGTAATGCGGATCAAACACATCGCAAAATCCGAATGGCCCGTAGTCGAGTGTGAAGCCGCCGGCGGCACAGTTGTCGCTGTTGAAGTTGCCTTGGCAGTAGCCAACGCGGATCCAGTTCGCCACAAGCGACGTGAGTCGGCCGAGGAACTCGCGGGCAAGCAACACCACTTTTTCGGCGGTGGCTAGTGTCTGGTCGATTGCGTCTGCGTACTCACGATCGATCAAGTGTAACACAATCTTCTCGAGCTCCTCCATCGCGTGCGGGTGTTCCTTCTTGCGGGCGCGACGACTGAAGAGCTCAAGTTGGCCAACCCGAAGGAACGACGGTGCGACGCGCGTTGAGATGGCGACTGGCTCAGATATAAGTATGTCTGGATCCTTCGAATGTGAGCCCTGTGAGTACCACGGCCGCCTGACCTTCTCCGTTTTCGAGACGTACAAGCTTAGGGAACGTGACGTTGGCACCCCGAGTGCGTGCATGTGCTCCTGTGCCAGAAACTCCCGGACACTCGAGCGTAGAACGGCCCGACCGTCGGCCCCACGGCAGTATGGCGTCCGGCCACCGCCTTTTAATTGCATTTCCCAGCGTCGACCACTGATGACGGCCTCTAGCACTGAAATTGCGCGCCCGTCGCCGTATCCGTTGCCGGTTTGGAACGGACATTGCTGGTTGTATTCGGTTCCGTAGATAGACAGTGCGTAGCCACACGCCCAACCGACCTTACGCATCGGCTCTGGAACGCCCGTAAGGTCGCCGGAGAACACACGTACGAAGTCAGCCGACTGCGCCATGCTGTCGGCAAAGCCCAGTTCGCGAAATAAGTCTTTGCTATGGGCGACGTACTCCGGGTTTTCGATTGGCGTGGGATTAACGGGAACATAGTGACCCGTGAACACTTGTCGCGGTTCATGGTCGCGCCCGTTTGCTTTCGCGTCAGGGTCGCAGTTGAGAGAATCCATGAGCGAATAGTTTGCCAACTTTGCGAGATCATCGAGGGTCGCGACCATAGCGGGTGGGACTCCTAATGCGTGGGTTTGATTATGTTTTCTGCGCCTTTCTCATAGCTCGCGGCCCAACTGTCGCGGCCGAGTTCTGTGGCGCATGCAACGTCTGCTTCGGGAACCATCGACATGTCTCCCAGTTCTCTCGCGTCGTAATGAAATACGCACAAGCGTGAAGCAAATTCAGCGAACGGTAGCGACGCTTCGCCGTAGCGTTCTCCATTACTCTGGGTCGAGCAATTAATACCCTGGCCCCAATCCTGGCCGCTGTCGTTGTTGGGATTGAAAAAATAGATGCGTATTTCGCCATGTCGATCAAGGTTCACCCGGATGATGGTTATGGCATGGCGTCCAACTAGGCGCCCTCCACTGTCGGTAACTGCGATGCCGGCTGGTTGTGGATGGATAACCGGTATGTTGCCATTGTAATATGGGTGATAGCAGGCATAAAAGTGGCGTATAAAGTACTGATAGTCGTGGATTTTCCCTGTCTCCCGGCTTATGACACTAAGAAACCCATGCCCTACCCACCAGCCATACATTTCAGGGTTTATCCAGCGGTGCAGGTCGTCGTCCCGCACGCCGCACAAGCGCCCCATCTCGCCATAAATCCGATCAAGGTGGGGCACCAGAACCAGTGAAACCGGGTCCACATCTGTTGGAGGTTCTTTCGCAAGGCCGGCTTCCAGGTGTTGAGAGGTTATTTGGTGACCCTCGAAACGCATAACGACATCATCATCACGGGCGGCCCAGGCCACCAACTGCAACAGATAATCAGCGTTGTTGAAGGCCCACATTGAAAGGCCGATAACCGACTGACACGTCGGGTTGTTACCCTGGCCAACACCCAAAGGTTGCCCTAGCAGGCTCAATACACCGGCGAGTAAATACACCCGCGGAGGGTGTGCATTGCCGAAAACTTCGCTCAGTTGTTCAGATGCCGCCGAGCACAGCTTCATTTCGACGTGCCGCCATAAGCCCGAAGCCACTGGTGGGGTGAATAGAGAGCCGCGTTCAAGAAGCATGGCCAGCCCGTATACAGCCTGACTGGTTTCCGGGTGTACAACTTCGTCTATCAGTTTGAGGACAATCTGGCGGTAGCATTGAAGGGCGTCGTTGCCGGTGATGCTCAGGCCCAGTGCCAAAGGTATCAGATGATCCCAGTGAGCGAGCAGGTGTCGTAACAACATGGGATGGTAGGGAGAAACCATGCCCGTTTCGTGCATTGCACTGGCAAAGCCCTGGGCCTCTTTAGATAGCGCGAGTTCGTCCATGGCCGCCAGGCGCTCGCTATAGACTGCAAAGCCCGGGTCATCGCGGCAGCCTGCAGCTGGGCCGAATAAAGCGCTCACAAGGCGCGCTGCTTTATCCATACCCGACGTCTCTATTGCCGGATCAAACAGACATTTGGCAATTTGGCTGACCATCTGCTTAATGCTGTCTGTTTGTATTGGTCGCTGGGCCAGCAAACGGCGCACTTCATCCACCAAGCTGTCGAGAATACTCTCGTAGCCCAGCCTGCTGAGCAGATACTGATAGAGCGAGTTGACGATTTGTCCTAGCCCCTGTGGCCGCTCCCGATCCGCTTCGCTCATCTGGCCTGACAGCAGATCCAGATTCAATGCCGTCACCTGAGTCAAAAACCGCTTGGCCTGCTCTGCTGAAATTCCGGGATGGCGAAAATCACCCATAGCTACAGCAAGCAGCCTAAGCTCACTCAGGGCTTCGATGGCCGTGAAGTCTGGCGCACCCTGGCGTAACGTGCGCACGGCGAGCGCGGGCCTCAGGATAGCGGGTTGGCCCCAATCACCGTTGGTAAATATGCCCTTGGCCTCCATTGCCGGTACTCGGGCGTACAGCGCGTCCAGCCCGCCCGGAGCTTCCATAACGAGGAGTGCTGCGTCCAGTACTTCCCTGTTAGACGCCATGGGAGCGGTCTTTCGGGCAAGCGCAAGCTGTTCCAGCGCCCCGTCAAAGGTTGCAAGCAAAACATTAGTATCTGATTCAGAACTGGAAATAGTCACAATAATGTCCTTGCCTAAGCAATTGGCTGCTTCGAATCGCCCAAAGATGCTCTTAAGGCGTTTCGGAAGCAAACTATTCTGAGACTTTTGTTTCCAATTGTAACCACGACGACTATATTGAGGTAAACGTCGGAGCCAAATCACCCAATTTATCGGGTGTGTTTAAATATCCACGCCGTTTGTCTGTGCTAATCAGTAAGGAGAACCACGAATGTCGATAACACCAGAAACTCAATTACGCAAAGAAGTAGCAGCTTGGCTCGATCCCAACATGGACTCAGTCAAAGGAACCGAGACTCCCAAGGATCCGAACAAAGGCTACATCGCCCTGCTTGGCTGGAGCGTCAATGCGATCAAGGCGGCACAAAAGTTTGACCGCCGCTATATAGTGGTTGCCCCCGAGTGGGCTGCTGATTTCTGTACTGCAAACAAGATACCTTTCATCCCATGGGATTTTCTCCGTCTGAACGATCGGTCCCTGGAGATTGCAAAAAGGCTTAAGGCGGAAGGTGTTGATGTGGCGATACCGCTGTTCGAGGAAACCGTCGAGTGGTCGGGGGCGATCAACTCTGTCCTCCTCGATAGCCCTCGTATGTTCGGGCAGTCTATTCTGTTCCGCGACAAGGCTCTGATGAAGCGCCGTGCACAGCTTGGCGGAATTCGTGTGGGTATCTTCGAGGAAGCGCACGAGAAAGAAGACATCGTGCGCTTTATGAAGCGAGTCAACCAGACGCTGCTCAAGCTGGATGGTGACCCGGACGACCCGATACACGTTAAAGCATTCGACAAGGCCGGTTGCCTTGGCCACCGAATGATCCGAAAAGTAGAAGAAATCGACAACATTCCGGCGGAAGAATATCCGCTACTGATGGAAAGTCACCTAGATGGCTGGGAGTTTGCCGTTGAGGCGTGGATCCACGATGGTAAAATCCAGTTTCTCAATATTTCCGAATATGTAACCTTGGGCTATTCGGTATTTGTACCCGCTACCGCGCAACTCGAGAGCTGGCGCAACGCGATCACCAAGCAGATCGAGTTGTTGATCAAAACGTTCGAGATAAAATTCGGTTTGATTCATCCCGAGTACTTCGTCACTGCAGATGGTGAGATGTACTTTGGCGAGGTTGCGTATCGCCCGCCCGGATTCAAAGCGTTCGAGCTTATAGAGAGAGCTTACGGGTTCAGCGCATACCAGGCCTCAATGTTGGTGTTTGATCCGAAGAGCACGAAAGAGGAAGTGGCTGCCTTCTTCCCACGGGAAGTGGTTGATGCGAAATGCTACGCAGGTTGCTTTGGCGTGTACCCAAGACGTCGTGTGGTCAGCAAGCTGGAAATGCCCAGTGAAACCGTTGATCACCCTTACTTTGAGTCTCACGAATTGGTCGCGCCGACAGAAGAGACGGTTCCTGACCGGGCAGCTTTCGGCACTCATTGGGGCCTGATCTTCTTCTTTGGTGACGACCCCATCAAGATGCGGGATCTGTTGAAAGCCCAGGAAGAGCTGGATTTCTATGTTTAACGATTTGGTCCACTGCGCCTGATTATCACTTTATACTGGCCCAGCACCCCCGTGCTGGGCTTTATTACAACTACTCTTTAAACGCCTCACCGTCTGCCTAGCCAAACGCTAACCAAGCACCCACCAGTACCATCAAACTGCCAGAAACCCGATTGGCCAACCGAACACTGCCACCTTTGCTTAGCGCCCGGCGTAGTGTGCGTCCGCCATGGGCGTATAACTGCAGACACAAAAACTCCAAGGTGAGAATAATCAATACCAATGCCGCCAGTTGCGGTGTCATCGGCAGGGTGCTATCAATAAACGGTGGTAGTAGCACAACAAAAAATGCCCAACCTTTCGGATTGGCTATGGCTGTGACAAACCCCTGGGCTGCCAATTCCCAGCGTGACGCCGTAACCGGCTCTGCATCCGCTTCGGGCATAGCCATCTTGCCTCGAGAGCGCCACATCTGAATTCCTAACCAAGCCAGGTAAGCGCCACCGGCGTACTTGAAGAGCTCAAATGCGGTCGGATACTGCAGCATAAACGTAGCTACGCCCACGGCGGAGGTGGCTGCCACAATCCCCACCCCTAATAGCTCCCCTGCCATCATCCACATCGCGCGACGCACACCGATAGTAATGCCCAAAGACAGTGCCAGCGTCATGCACATGCCGGGGGTAATAGACACGACAAAAAAGGTCGGAATAAAGGCGGATAACAAAGAAATATTCAAAAAAGACACGTGAAGGATACCCATTAAAAATTAGGCGAGTGGCAGTGAATCATTGCAGATGGATGCTGGCGACGCTAGTGAATCAATAATATTGTGTAGCTACCTCAGAAGATGAGGCCGTGTTTATTGACTTGGATCTCTGATTCTCATACCGAACTGTAGAGTTGCCGCTGCGCCTCGCGCAGCGGCCCGTTAAGATGGGCGCAAATAGTCCAACAAGGACTATCAGCGCTTAACCGTCACACTCACCACCTTGCTGTACTGCCGATAATCGAATTCGCCGGTAACGTCCCCTGCTTCGTTCATCAGCGGAAAGACATAGCGCGGGGTCATCACTACCTCGTAGTCGTAATCACCCATGGGGCGCACGTCCACCTCAACAAAACCGTAGTGCTTGCCACCGTCGATAAGCTGGTTCCCACTCCATATTTCAGGTGCATCACTGTGAGCACTCCAGTGTGTTGCCTGGGCCTCGGCTGGCAGCAGGTCAAAGGGAACGTAGGTTGTCGTTGGCGGGTAGCCCGAGCCACGCAGGCCGTCGCCGGAAAATCCAACATCCCAGTAGTGCACGCCATTCATTTCTACGTATTCGAGCAGTTCATCATGCCCTGAAAGTACCGCCGTTACGGCATACCGTTCGAACAGGTCTCGATAGATTCGCATGGGCATGCCAGACTGATTGTCTTCGCCATTGGCAATGCCAGCAGAGCCTGGGGTCATGCTGTGAACACCGGTGCCAAAGGCAGTATGGTGAAATTGCACAAAGATGATTTGTCCCGTGGCCTGAGCGTTGGCCAGTTCCCGCACTGCCCAATTCCACTGTTCACTACCTTTGTTAAAATCCGGAATTCTGGATTCTGTCCCGTTAATCATCAGATTGGTGTCTTTTGACGGATCGCTGTCATCACCGTTTGATGAGTCCAGTATAATCAGGGTCACCGGGCCGTAATCAGCACGGTAATAACGCTTTTCATAGCGCTCATCGGTTCCAAAATTTCGGGGCAGCTCCCAATAGGTATTCCATTTGTCATAGGAAAGCATGGATGCGGCGGCGTTGTAGCCGGGGCTTTCCGGGTGCCAATAGTTCTCATGGTTGCCCAGCGCCGGGAAGATAGGCGTTGTGGAGGCTAAGGTGCTCCACTCACCTGCGGTATGGCGCCAGAATTCGTCCCAGTCGAGCTGGCGCCCGCCCTTTTCAACCAGATCGCCCGCGATTACCAAAAAGTCAGGGTTACGTTCCGTTGCGTATTGAATATTGGCTTTAAAGCCTGTGGTCTGGTCGACCGGATACTGCCGGGTGTAAGTTGAAGGATCTGTGCCCAGCTTGCCGCCATCAGCCATCAGCCGTAAGCCCATTAGCCGTCCAGCGAACCGTTTTTTGGGTGGACTCGGGTTCTGTTTCCATATCAGACATAGTGATGAAGCGAACCGGTGTGCGGCTGCCCGTTACTGCGGCCGTTTTAAATTCTGAGGTGAAGTCGGCGTCAGCCCCAGGCTGAATGACCGTGTATGGGTAGGGTGTTACCGTAGTTTTTATCGCCGTGGATGTAGTCTACTTCAGAGGCACCATAACTCAGGTGCTCAGCCAGTACCGGGCGAGAATCGAATGAGCCAATCCCCTCTACCTCGATGCTGCCAGACACATCGGTGTCAGTAAACCAAACAACGGTTGTGCCGGTTGCGGATGGGTTTTGCAGATAAGGCAAAACCCGAAAACGGGTGGCTTGCGCTTCAACCAGTGGTGGGACTACTTCCGGGTTACCCGCCGTCGTGCCATTGCCTGACGAGCCGGAGTCATTAAAGCATGCTGCCAGCGGCAAAACGCTGGCAGCAACCATGGACACAAAAAACAAGCGCTTCATATAAACCTTTCCCATTGAGTGTGATCGTGGAAAAGAGTCTAAGTTTTTATTATTTCAGGAATATTAAAGCTTTAGTCTCGATAACGTTTTCAGGTTGTTTCATCGCCCGTAACAATTTTTGCCTGCTGCTTGTCTACAAGCTCTTCCAAGCTCATGTACTCACACTCTTTGCTGGCAATAAAGCTGTCGGCAGAGTCGATCAATATGTTGTCGTCCCTCATAAACCGACGCCCGAGTAGAACTGGGTATGAGAAATTGCCGCGATCCGTCAGTGAAAACTGGGTTTCATGGCGAATGCCAGAAATACAAAAATCCATCATCACAACGTAGCGTCTTTGGGATGGCGCGCCTTTGCGTTTTATAAGTACGGTGCGCTCAACTGGCAGCTCCAGTTCTAGAATGATCTCTTCATGGTTAATATCACCTTCGGCAGGGTGATCCTTGTGATCTGCTAATGGAATCTGGAATTTCACCCATTTCTGATCGTCTTGCTTGAACTCTTCCACATTCACTGCGTGTAGCGATGAGGTTTTTGCACCGGTATCCAGCCGAGCTTTAAGCCTAAGACCGGTGTCGTGCATTACCACCCACTCTACAAACCCGAGAGTCTCGGGAACCGTCGCTTCGCTTTTTGACGTTGTGTCTGCCAAGGCTGCGGTCGGGATAATAAGCGCCGTAGCGAGTGAAAAGGGGATCAGAAATCTCATTCAATTCCTCCTGCAAATGACTGTAAATCTGGGAAAAATGATAAAAATCGTTCTTCAAGCTCTGAATGCAGCGGCCGGATCTCGTGAATGATTCCGGCAAACGCATTTTGGAAGCGGATGCGCTCTGTCACCCTGTCCAGGGCATAACCTATGTTGTCGAGATCGCGATAGGATCCAAACCAGTCGTGGGACACCATATGGCGGGTGGTCCTGCTCATGCCGGGCGACATCAGGTTTTCGTTATCCTGAAGCTGTGCATACACGGTGCGTATAAAGGTGTTTTGGTCGGCATCGGTAAATTTGGCCCAATGGCGTAAGAGAAAGTAGTCGTAAAGAACATCCAGAGCTACTCCTGCAAACCTGCGTCGCTGTGTGGAAAAAAGCCGCTTACTGGCCAGCACATCGGGGTGTTTATCGGTAAAGCTGTCCACGGCGAGGTGATGGCGAACGCCCAGCCTTACAGCATATGGGAGTGCCGCTACGTCCACGCCCCGGGTGAAATCCCCAAGAACGCTGCCCACCCGCGCCTCTGGCGAGTCTGGGGCAAGAAAAAGATGGGCGAGGTGGTTCAAAGTTGGCTTCCTGGGGCGGTCGTGTGACTGTCAGTTATTGAGGTTGCATTAATCTGCTCTGCTTTTCTATATCCAGAACTGATTACTGACGGCGTTTTAATACCTAGGTAATCAACCCGCAAGCCGCGAGTTACCTTGCGGATGAGTTTCCCCACAGGTATTCTGACGCCCTCTCTCGGTTCAGCTAGCTCGGGCATCCATTGAGAAACCTCTATCCTGTAATTTTTATTGTAAGCATCATGTTTGTGCTGTTAAGCATATTCATGACACTACCGATATTTCTCCTGATCGGCTCGGGCGCGCCCAATGCGGTGTCGTTTGTGGAATCTGCTGCCATCGTCTTCGGCATTGGTATGCTGGGCATTGCTTCCACGTACCGAAAGCCCCGTGATTTGAAACCACGGTATATGTTCGTACTTACCGTCTCGTCCTGGTTCATCATCGCGCTGCTCTCTGCGCTTCCTTTTTACCTCAGTGATGATGGTATTTCTGCCACGGACGCTTTTTTTGAAGGTGCTTCAGGCATAACCACCACAGGCGCAACGGTGTTCAGTGGCCTGGACACCATGGATAGAGACCTTCTGCTCTGGCGCTCAATCCTGCAGTGGATAGGCGGCATCGGCATAATTGGCATGTTCGTAGCCGTACTTCCGTTTCTCCGTGTTGGTGGTATGCGGTTGTTTGCCACAGAGTCCTCAGAATGGACGGACAAAGCGCTTCCCCGGATGAAATCACTGAGCCGTGGGCTGCTCCTTGTTTACCTTATTTTTTCCACCACAGCGGTCGTCACTTATTGGCTGTCGGGTATGACGCTGTTTGATGCCTTCAACCATGGGTTAACGAGTATCGCAACGGGTGGGTTTTCCACCTCGGACCAAAGCATGGGCCAGTTCAATGATCTGATTCTGGTAGAAGCTTCGTTTTTCATGATGCTTGGCAGTTTGCCGTTCTTTCTCTTTGTAAGGGAGCTTCATGGCCAGCGTGGTGTGCTTTTCAAGGATCAGCAGGTCAGGCTGTTTCTTACCATACTGCTTGTTGTGCCAGCGCTTCTCGCGCTTTACAGGTGGGCAGTGTCTCCGGTGCCTTTCGACCCGATTCACAACTACATAGCCACGTTATTTAACGTTACGTCTGTGGTGACAACGACTGGTTACGCGTCAGAGGATTATTCGGCCTGGGGCCCATTGGCGTTTGTGCTGTTTTTCTTTCTGATGTTTATTGGCGGGTGTTCTGGCTCAACGTCCGGGGGCATGAAGATTTTCCGTTTTCAGCTTTCACTGATCATACTACGTGAGCAATTGATCCGTTTATTGCACCCACGCGCCGTGCTAACCCGTAACTACAACGGTCGGGCGGTTAGTGACGACATTATTGCGTCGATGATCGCCTACACCTTTATCTTTCTGCTGTGTTTGTTTCTGATTACCGTGTCGCTTGCCGCTATGCAGCTCGACTTTGTCACGTCTTTATCTGGCGCACTTACCGCGCTTACCAACGTAGGCCCAGGCCTGGGTGACATCATCGGTCCCGCGGGGAACTTCGGCCCCCTGCCAGATCCCGCTAAGTGGATTTTGGCCGTGGGCATGCTGATGGGGCGTTTGGAGATTTTGAGCGTGGTGATCGTGTTTTCACCGGCATTCTGGCGTAGCTGAATGCCGGTGTGTTTTCATTGATGCTTATAGAGCGTGCTTGCGGATAAAGCGCCCGATCTCCTGAATTTCCTCAAGGCACACGCTGTGCTCCATGGGGAATGTCATATAGGCTGGCTCGTAGCCCATTCCCTTGAGTGCTTCCACGCTTCGAACACCAAGTGCTTCCGGAACCATGGGGTCAGCTGTTCCGTGGTACACGTTGATGGGGATACCTGCGTTTGCTTCTGAAGGCTGCACCGTTTTCGCCGTGGCGAAGTAGGTGGATAGTGCCAGAATGCCCGCCAGTCGCTTCGGGTATGTTAAACCAAGTTCGTAAGCAACCGCCCCACCCTGTGAAAACCCGGCAATAACGATGTTCGCGGCAGGAATGCCACGCTCGATTTCCCGGTCAACCAGTTTGCCCACGGCCCGAGACGAATCCATCAACTGGTCAGTGTCCACAACCCGATCGATATCCATCGCTTTTATGTCATACCAGGCAGGCATGCTCATGCCCCCGTTGATAGTTACCGGCAGATTAGGGGCGTGCGGGAATATAAAACGTACGGCAGCGTCGTCCGGTAAACCGAGCTCCGGCACTACGGGTTCAAAATCGTGGCCACTGGCACCGAGCCCATGCAGCCAGATGACGGCGGCTGTTGGGTTGGCTCGGGTTTCTAGCTCAATATACTGAAGATCCTGCACGCAGTACCTCGTTGTTGAAAAGAATTATTGTCCGGATTTCTCCGAAATGTTTAGACGGGCATTTGCATCCAACGCGGTTTGAACCGGGTTGGCATACATGTTCAATAGGTAGGGGCGACTAGCGGTATCACAAGCCTCCAACCTTTTGTCCATTTCTGAACGGGCGGCCCGCATGTCTTCTTCAGACCAGTTCCCGGCGGTTACAACGGAATCACGAACAGCGTCCAAATCCTTAACATCCTGGGAATGAAGCCCGCGACTCTCGTAGGCCACAAGGTTAGATGCGTGCAAGTGGTAATTGGCGTGTATTTCCCGATCAATTAACGCAGCAAGCTCTTTGGCGTTTTCCGGCGCATCTATGATGGGAGTGCCAAAGTGAACGTGCACATGGCCCTTGAACTCAGTCAGGCCTTTCATAATCTGTTCTGTGTCTTCACCTTCTGCTTTTTTATAGCTGCCGGCGCGGGCCTTGGTTTCCAGCTCGCGGGCTTTGTCGCCGTCGCAGGGGTCGTATTCGTAGGATATGGACACAGGAACGATTCGGAGCTTGTTCATTGCCTCAGCAAAGCTCAGGCCGTCCTTCTTGCTGCTCATGTAAAACATCTTGATGATCGCCGGATCGGTAAAATCCAGACCATCTTTAGCACGCCCTTCCCGTTGGGCGATCCAGATATTCTCATTGCTAGCGATGCTGTGGTTAATAAAACCAGAAAGCGTGATGTAGGCGTCGCGCATTTCACGGGGGCTGGTCATATCACGGCGAACAATAAAACTTTTGTTCAACCGCATCATTTCAGCGAATACGCGGTTGGCCAGCAGGTTGTCGCCAATAGCGATCCGTGTGGTGCGCAAATCGTTTCGGAACAACAGATAGTTGATCACCATGGGATCAAACACTATGTCCCGATGGTTGGATATAAACAGGTAAGCGCCCTGCTTACTGAGATTTTCTAAGCCGCTGGTGGTCACACAGGTGGTGGTGCCTTCAATCAGATCACCGATATAGCCGGAAAGCGCTGTCTGTAGGTCGTCCACCTGTGTGAAATGGCCAAAGCGGCTTGCCAGCCAGCGACGCGTGAAAAACCGCAGAGGTGCTGGGGCCCAGCGAGCCAGTGCCGGCGACTTGAAGCGCCCGACCATGTCCAGAAATTCTTGGTCGTTGACCAACCGTTGAATTGCCGGGCCGGTTTCTTCGTCCGAATAGGGACGGATGGCGTCAAATTCCTGCATGGATGCCCTGTTCTTGTCTGTATCGATGATGATCAGCCGTGAAGCGGTAGTTTAAAGCCGCCGTATTGTACCGTTTCTTCCTTGGCTTTGCCTCCCAATAGACTGTCTGTTCGGCCATTCCTTGTGCTGAATCTGATATGATCCGCTACCAGATTTCACCTCCGCTTCGCGATTAACCGGTTATCCTATGTATCCCGACCAGGACTTTGAACAGCTTTCTGCAGAGCGACCCACTACTTCAGGCAGAAGCCCCGAGCAGGTTTTGCACGAGGTTTTCGGATATGAAACCTTCCGCCCGCTGCAGGGAGAGATTATCCGTGAATTAGTCTCCGGCGGTAATGCCCTGGTACTGATGCCTACTGGTGGAGGTAAATCCCTCTGTTATCAGGTCCCCGCCCTTGTTCGTTCCGGTACAGCCATTGTTATCTCGCCATTGATCGCGTTGATGCAAGATCAGGTTGCGGCACTTCGTGAGGTGGGTGTGCGGGCGGCATTCCTAAACTCCACTATGGATTTTGAACAGGCCCGCGCCACGGAATATGCGCTGAGTACAGGCGAATTGGATCTTCTCTATTGCGCACCAGAGCGGCTGATACAACCCCGTACTCTGGAGTTGCTACACGATGCGTCTATCTCGTTGTTTGCCATCGACGAAGCTCACTGCGTGTCCCAGTGGGGGCATGACTTTCGTTCCGATTACCTGCAGCTCGCAGTGCTGGCTAACGAATTCCCGGCAATTCCCCGGATTGCGCTAACGGCGACCGCCGACGAGCGCACCCGCAAGGAGATTGCCGAACGGCTCTCTCTCACCGAAGCACGGCATTTTATAAGCGGCTTTGATCGCCCGAATATTCAATACCGCATAGCGCCTAAAACGAATGCAAACAAGCAGTTGCTGGAATTTATTAAAGCGGAACATGAAGAAGATTGCGGCATCGTTTATTGCATGTCACGCAACAAAGTTGATGCCACAGCAAAGATGCTGGCGCAGAAAGGTTATACAGCACTGCCATACCACGCCGGGCTGCCCGCCAACGACCGAGCCCATAATCAAGAACGCTTTCTTAGGGAAGACGGGGTGATTATCGTAGCAACCATCGCCTTTGGCATGGGCATTGATAAGCCCGATGTGCGATTTGTCGCGCATCTTGATCTCCCCAAAAGTTTGGAAGCGTATTACCAGGAAACAGGCCGTGCCGGGCGTGATAGCAAACCCTCCACTGCTTGGATGGTTTATGGCCTGCAGGATGTGATTAAACTGCGGCAGATGCTGGAAACTTCCCAGGGTAACGACCACTTCAAGCGGGTAGAAAGGCAGAAGCTAGATGCCATGCTGGGCCTTTGTGAAGTTACAAAATGTCGCCGGCAAGTTCTGCTGAACTATTTTGGTGACGAACTTGAAACGCCCTGCGGTAACTGCGACACCTGCATTAACCCACCAGAAACCTGGGATGGCACGGTTGCCGTGCAAAAGGCGCTGTCTTGTGTGTATCGCACCGGGCAAAGATTCGGAGTTGCCTACCTTATTGATGTGTTGCGCGGCTCAGAAAATGCGCGAATCCAACAATCCGGGCACCATCAAGTTTCTACCTACGGCATTGGAACCGAACTGTCTGCCAGCGAATGGAAATCCGTTTTCCGGCAATTGGTGGCTAACGGCTACTTGCGGGCAGATCCGGAAGGCTACGGCGCCCTGCAACTGACAGACGAATGCCGGCCGTTGTTGAAAGGCGAAAATAAGGTGGAATTGCGCAAAGACCCCGTGGTTAAAAAATCAACAAGCCGCTCTTCCAGCGGAAGATCAGGCAGCGCTGTTAAAGACCAGGTTACGGACCACGTTGGTTGGGAGGCCCTTAGAGCCTGCCGTAAAGAACTGGCTGAAAAGCAGGGAGTGCCGCCCTACGTTATTTTCCACGACACTACCCTGTTTGACATGCTTGAGCGCAAGCCGCAAACCCTTGATGAACTTGCCGGCGTTAGCGGCGTGGGAGCCGCCAAGCTGGAAAAGTATGGCGCGATCTTTCTGGCCGCTGTTGCCGAACTGGCCCCAGCCTGAAGAGCGGCTTCCAGCTAACGGTTATGCGGCTGGCTTGAAGCCTTTCTTACGAACCCGATACTGCGCGATGGAGGTGGCAACGTGGTTGCCCTCCATGTCTCGCAGCTGCCCTTCTAACGCGAACTTCGCACGGCCCGTGGCATCGGCATCCTTGAGAATCCCCGCGACGTCTTCTGGTGACAACGAAAACTCTACGGTGACATCCGAATTGGCCGGCAGTAGGAACTGAAGGGTCATTTCCTTCAGGATCGGTGTGTAGGCTGGGCCAAGATCAAACAGCGCTAGCACCCCACCAGGAATTTCCGCCACAAGAAAATAAGCTCCCGCATACAGGCTGCCAAAGTGGTTCTTGTTCCCTTTGAGTTTGATGCGTGCACGCACGTATCCCGGGCGAACTTCTTCAACACTGAACCGGTTACGGGGCGCAAACGGAATAGAAAGGCCGATAATGCGGTTTACGGCTGCATAGCCTCCCGTTTTCTTCAACCATTCTAGGGGTTGGGCCAGGGTCGCTTTGGGGTTAGTTGTGGAAACCCATTGCCCAGTTGCGCCGATAATACTGTCGATTAACGCCATTATTCAGCTCCTACCTAAGTGTTGCTTGAGCCGGATCATTACAATGCCCCGGACACATCGCAACACTCTTTTACAATATTTTTGAAGGGTTCGCCGTTCCCTCGCCTGTTTCTGATCTAAAGTGTGGGTGCCTTAAATAGATTGTTAGCGCTATGTGGCCGGTTCTTTGGTTGCAGAATCGGGTTGCAGGACCGGGTTGCAGGAACGGATTCGGAAAAGACTCCCAAAAGGATTCAGACATTGCGATATGCCCACTGTTCTTTACCTTATGGCCGTGAACGCGGCGGTATGCTTGCAAATACTGCGCTCTGTCTAGGGCTCCTTTTTGCCTCGCTTTGGGGTGGCGCGGCTCAAGCAAACACGAACGGCAGCGTTAAGGACTATGTACTCTGGTACCGCAACTACGACAGCCCTGCAATCTACGCCTTGGTCAATCTCGCGCTGAATAAAACACCCGAATACGGGGAGTTCCGAATCCTCCGCAGCAGTGAGTTGAGCCAGGGGCGAGCGCTACTTGAGTTGGCGCAAGGTGACCATCGCTTGTTGGATATCGCGAATGTTGCAACGACATCAAACCGAGAGCTTTTTCTGATGCCCATCCCGATTCCCGTGGATGGTGGGTTGCTTGGCTTTCGCGTGTGCGTTGTAACGCCAAAGAGCCTCCCTGAGTTCAAAGGCATACATTCTCTGGCAGACCTTCGGGACAAGGGTATAAGCATTGGCCAGGGAACCCACTGGCCAGATACCTCGATTCTTCGGGAAAACGGCATTCCGGTTATAACCCACACGCGCTATGAAATCCTGTTTGGAATGTTAAGGAAAGATCGTTTTGACTGTTTTGCCCGGGGAGTCAGTGAGGTTTTGAATGATCTGGAGATTGAGAACGACCCAAATTTGGTTATAGAACCAGGGCTGCTGTTGGCCTACCCCATGCCGTCATATCTTTTTGTGGCGCGTGATGACCAGCCAACGGCTCACCGGTTAGAACTGGGCATGGAGAGAGCCATCCGGGATGGCAGCTTTGGAGAATTCCTGAAGCAATATTACGGTGCTGCTATTGAGGCGCTTGATCTAGATAAGCGCACGATGATCATTCTGACCAACCCGTTCCTAAGTGAGGAGTCGGAAAACATCGGGCGTCACACGCTGGATAACCTGCGCCGGCGCCTCGAATTGCTTAACCGCTGAATCAAACCCGAAAGCGGGAAACGTTGCCGTCGAGCGTCTGGCCAATCCGCTCGATATGGCCACTATAGACATCGTTTTCACTTGCGGCCGCTGCCGCTTCTTGGCCCTGATCCGCAATGCGAGTAATCGAAGCGTTCAGCTCTTCGGTTACGGACGTTTGCTCTTCCGAAGCCGTCGCAATTTGTGATGTCATTTGGCTTATTGAAGTGATGGCATCGGCGATTCTGTTCAGAGAATCCATGGCATCCTGAGCCTTCTCCATACTCACGTTAGAGACAGCCGTTGAAGCCTTCATAACCTCTACCGCATCGTTAGCGCCCTTTTGCAACCGCACGATCATGTTATTGATCTCTTCGGTGCTGGCTTGGGTGCGTTGAGCAAGGTTTCTTACCTCATCTGCAACCACCGCAAAACCGCGCCCGGCGTCTCCCGCACGTGCTGCCTCAATCGCCGCATTCAATGCCAATAAGTTCGTCTGTTCAGCAATGCCCTGGATAACCTCCAGTACAGACGTTATAGATGTAACGTCCCTGCCCAGCGCATCAATAACGTCTGCTGCGGCACTGACTTCACGAGACAGTTTTTGTACAGCATCCCGAGAAGCAGATACGGTTTCCAGCGAAGCCCGGCTGTCGTCATCGGCAGTGTTGGCGGCATCGGCTGTCTGCTGTGCGTTTTGAGCAATCTCTCCGGCAGCTGCGGACATTTCATTAATTGCTGCCGCAACCATATCCACTTCAGCCTGCTGGTTATCAACGCTGCTCCGGCTGGTCTTTGCGGTCTCTCTTAGGGAGGTTACGTTAGTGGCCAGTTCGGTACTCCCCTGCTGTACTTCCTTAACCACCTCGTGGATTTTCTCCACAAACAAGTTAAAGCTGGCGGCCAGCTGGCCAAACTCATCACGGGCGCTGTCGTCGAGGCGCTGGGTGAGATCCGCATCGTTTGAGCCAATATCAGCCATTGCTGCGTTCAGCCTACGAACCGGGCTCATCAGGGCGCGGATGCCGAAGTGAAGAACAACCAAGGAAACCAGAAGGCCGATCACAGCCATGATCACGCCAGTCAAGATGGCGCTGCGTACTGGGCCGTGTATTTTATCTTCGTTCACGAAAGTACCTAGGTACCAGTCCACACCCCGGGCTTGGCTGATGTTGTGAAAGCTGGCACTCCAAGGGACATCGTCCTGCTGGTAGCTATGTTCGCCCCCGTTCAGCTTCGGGGCTTCGCCGAGCAATGAATGGATGTTCTGCCCAATCAAGCTCTTTTGCGGGTGATAAAGCACAGTGCCTTTGTCACTAATAAGCGCTGCATAGCCGGTGCCAGCTAGATTAATCACAGACAGCATGTCATCGATGGTTTTCAGGGTGATATCAGCCCCTGCGACACCTAGGTATGAGCCACGCTTAATAGGTGCGAGAGTAGAAATGACGATCTTGCCGGTGCTGGCATCAAGGTAAGGCTCGGTAAAAGATGAGCGGCCGAGATCCATGGCCTTCTTGTACCAGGGGCGGCTGCGAGGGTCGTAATCCGATGGCAGGGAGGCTTCGTCGGCTTCTGTTTTCATGAGCATGTCGCCATTGTCGCGGCCGACATACACATCTTTAAAGCTACCGCCGGTCGAAATTGCCTGCAATAGTGTGCGCGCCTGCTCTTCGTCGGTGGTTGTTGTCAGTGCTTTGGCGGTGGCCTCGGTCATCATCAAGCGCGTATTGAGCCAATCGGCAATACTGGCCGTATTCTGTTCCGCAGTATTTTCAATCAACGCATCCACATACGTTTCTGTTGTGTTCTGCAAGCGCAGGTTGCCGGAAATGGTAAAGGCAGCCATCACCAGAATGAGCAGAACGCTGAAAGCGACCAACAGTTTTTTACCGAATGTAAGATGCACGACGAACCCCCGATTGTGATTTAATTGGTTTTCGGCTGCTTGTGCGAACTCTTTAATGCCTTCTGATAAACTTGAACGTATAAATTCATCTCACCGCCAAACAGGAGTCCGTTGAATGGCACATGAAGAACTGCATCTCAATCTACGCAACCTAACGCTTGATGATTACGAGCAGCTTCAAGTACTCATGGATCGCGTTTATGACGACATTGGCGGCGCCTGGCCGAGGGATACCATCAAGGCATTGGTTGAACAGTTCCCCGATGGACAGATCTGCATTGAGGATAAAGGCCAACTGGTTGCGGTAGCCCTCACCGTATCGGTCAAATATGAGCGGTTTAGTAACCCCCACACCTATGACGATCTAATTAAACGGAACGAACAAATTCGGCACAATCTAAAAGGTGACTCCCTCTATGGGTTGGATGTATTTATTCATCCCGATTATCGAGGCTACCGGCTTGGACGACGTTTGTATGAGGCCCGCAAGGAACTCTGTCGCTCGTTAAACCTGCGAGCCATCCTCGCGGGTGGTCGTATACCCGGCTACTTCAAGTATTCAGACCAGTATTCACCTGCCGAGTACATTGACCGGGTTGACCGCAGAGATATTTACGATCCGATTCTGAGCTTTCAACTCTCGAACGACTTTCAGGTCACCCGGCTGATGCACAAATACCTCCCGGAGGATGAAAAATCCCAGGGGTACGCAACTTTGCTGGAATGGCGGAATATTCTTTACACCCCGCCCTCCTCAGTCCTGAATGAAAAGAAAACCCAAGTTCGTATGGGCGCTGTTCAGTGGCAAATGCGTGAGTTTTCCTCCGTCGAAGAGGTGCTTGAACAAGTCGAGTATTTCGTTGACGCACTGTCTGATTACAAGAGCGATTTCGCCCTCTTTCCCGAGTTTTTCAACGCGCCGTTGATGGGCCTCACCGATCAGGTGGATCAAACTCGCGCCATTCGCTTCCTTGCCGGGTTTACCCAGCAATTCCGGGATCGCATGTCTGACATGGCCGTTAGCTACAATATCAACATCATAACCGGCTCCATGCCTCTACTTGAGAACGACCGAGTCTACAATGTGTCTTACCTGTGCCATCGCGATGGCCGTGTGGACGAACAGCGTAAGATCCACATTACGCCCCACGAGCGCCGTGACTGGGTGGTAGAAGGCGGCAACAAATTTGAAGTCTTTGAAACAGATGCGGGACGCGTCGCAATTCTTATCTGCTACGACATCGAATTTCCCGAACTGGGGCGGATTGCGGCCAGTAAAGGTGTGGATATCATTTGTGTGCCCTTCTGGACCGACACCAAAAACAGTTATTTGCGGGTTCGTCACTGTGCCCAAGCACGTGCCATTGAAAACGAATGCTACGTGGTGATCACCGGCAGCGTAGGGAACTTACCGAAAGTAGAAAACCTCGACATACAATACGCTCAATCATCAGCGTTCTCACCGTCTGACTTTTCGTTCCCCCACGATGCCGTGCTGGCAGAAACAACGCCTAACACAGAGATGATCATGTTCTCGGATATGGATCTGGAAAAACTCACGTTGGTTCGCAACGAAGGCTCCGTAACCAACCTAAAAGACCGTCGAATTGATATGTACCAAATTATCACTACATAGACATTGAAGAGCTGCCTCAAAAAGTTACCGTATGGCACTGATGGCGTTGCGGAACTTTTAATCAGCGTCTATTGTTTAACCAATAGCTCAATGAGTAGCTTAATCAATATCAAGCCAGCCCAAGCAGAGACTTTGTATTCATGAAGGAAGCGTTACCCGATCTTGTAGCCCGTTTCAAAGTTCGGCAGGGCCTGTTCCGTAAGGAGCGGGTTCATGCCGAAATTTTTGAGCTGGACTCCTACGGTTGCGTTATGAAAACGGACAAAATGTTCAATCCTGGCGATACCATCGTTCTGGATCTGATCATGGATATGCCGTTCGATAAAATTCGTGCCGAGAACCTGACTGGGCTGGTCACCGAACGTAGAAAGCACTGTAGCAACTTCTTCTACTCCATTGATTTTGCAGATCTTAAATCTGATGGCGATACAGATTTAGAAGAAAAACTACGCCGTATCAGAGAAGTACTTTCCAAAAAGCAGTCGCTAAAATCCCGTCGTTCCTCAGGTTCCATGCCGGGTTTCCGGCAGATTGCCTGATCACTATTTTCCGTTCTATTTGCCTGCAAGGAGACAATTCCATGGCGAAAAAACCTAACTCGAACGTTGATAAGATCGTAAAAAAGGTCAACAAGGAATTTGAGAAAACGTCATCTCAGATCGAAAGCCTGATCAATGATGCGATGAAACAATTTGATACCTTGCAACACCAGGTTCAAGACCCGGTTCGCAAGCTTCTGAAAGAAATCGATGAGCTCCGCGAGCGTGAAATGAAACGCTTTACCGACGAGTTTGAGCGCCGCTTGGATGAGTTCCACGAACTGCAATCCAGCATACTTGAACGCTTGGGTGTAGCCTCTAGGGAAGACATTCGTAAAGCGGAAAAGGAAAGCAAAAAAGAACTCAAAAAATCGCCTGCACCTGCTGCAAGTAAATCTGCCAAGAAGCCTGCCGCAAAAAAAGCAGCACCCAAGAAAGCAGCTGCCAAAAGCCTGCAACAAAGAAAGTACCTGCTGCTAAGGCAAAAAATGCCGTCGACAGAAGTGATCTTACTTCAGTGAAAGGCATAGGGCCGGCTACGGCTAAAAAGATGAAGGATGCAGGGATTGCTTCCATCGATCAGATTGCCAACCCGTCGGCAGAAGATCAGGAAAAACTGAATGCTTTCTCTAACATCAAGGGATTTGACCAACTCACAGCCGAAGCTAAGAAAATTAACTGATGCGAACGCCTGACCAGCCTGTTTTACGGGACATTGTTCTGATCGGCGGCGGGCACAGCCACGTTGGGGTACTCAAACGGTTTGCAATGAAACCGGTGCCCGGCGTGCGTCTGACCCTCATCTGCCGCGATACACACACACCCTACTCCGGAATGCTGCCAGGCTATGTGGCAGGACATTACAGCTACGATGATGTGCACATCGACCTGAGCCGCCTGGCGGAGTTTGCCGGCGCGCGCTTTTACCGTGCTGAAGCCACAGGCATTGATCGCGACAACAAGCGCGTGACCTGCAAAGGCCGGCCGGATGTGCCCTACGACATACTGTCGATCAATATCGGTTCATCTCCCAGAGTAAATGACGTTGAAGGTGCCGCACAATTTGCGGTGCCGGTAAAGCCAATTACGGGTTTCAATAACCGGTGGCTTGCCCTGCTCTCACGTATTGAGAATCACGAAGGGCCACTCACCGTGGGCGTTGTAGGCGCTGGTGCGGGCGGTGTAGAGCTTACGCTGGCTATGCAGTATCGCCTTAAAAACGAGCTGGAGCAGCGTGGCCGGGATTCCGACCAGCTGCACTTCCACTTGTTTGATGCTGCCGATGAAATTCTTCCCACTCACAACGCCAAGGTGCGGGAAGTTTTCCAGAAAACGCTTTCTGAGCGCGGGGTAAAACTTCATCTTGGCTCGCCGGTAGAAAAAGTCGGTGAAGGGCTGTTGCGCACGGCTTCTGGAGACACGCTGCAAGCGGACGAAGTTCTTTGGGTAACCAGAGCGGGTGGCCCAGCCTGGCTGGAGGAAACCGGCCTGGCGTTGGATGACGGGCTGTTCCTGCGGGTGCGGGACACGCTGCAGGTTGAAAACGACGACAGTATTTTTGCTGCGGGCGATATTGCCAACGTAACCAATCACCCCCGGGAAAAAGCCGGTGTGTTTGCGGTGCGCCAAGGGCCACCTTTGGCGGATAACCTCAAGCGCATGGCTTTAGGCAAAGCGCCGAAAGATTTCCACCCCCAGAAAAAATGGCTGGCGTTGATCAGTACTGGTGATAAATACGCTGTCGCCTCTCGCGGCGATGTGCAGTTTGATGGCGCCATAGTTTGGCGCTGGAAGGACTGGATCGACCGCCGGTTTATGGATAGATTCACCGACCTACCGCCCATGGACGATGGGGCTGCCCTACCCGATACAGCGGCAGCACAGAATCCAGAGGAAGCGTCTCAGGCCATTTCTGCCGTTGCCATGCGCTGCGGTGGCTGTGGCGCCAAGGTGGGCAGTACCGTGCTTTCACGAGCCTTGGGAGAACTAAGGCCCATTGAACGGGACGACATTCTTATCGGCCTGCACGCGCCCGATGACGCTGCTGTTTTGCGGGTGCCACCCGGAAAGGCTGTGGTGCATACCGTCGACTTCTTTCGGGCGTTTATTGATGACCCCTATACGTTTGGCCGAGTTGCGGCTAACCACAGCCTAGGCGATGTTTTCGCCATGGGCGCTGAAGCACAAAGTGCGACCGCTGTGGCTACGATTCCTTACGGTATCGAATCCAAAGTGGAAGACGTGCTTTACCAGATGATGTCTGGTGCAGTAGACGTGCTAAATGAAGCTGGTTGCGCGCTGGTGGGTGGCCATACGGGCGAAGGCAAAGAGCTTGCGTTAGGTTTTGCGGTTAATGGCCTGATCGATCCTGATCAAGTGATGAGCAAAGGTGGCCTGCGGGCCGGCGATGTACTTATCCTCACTAAGCCGATCGGTACCGGAACGCTGTTTGCCGCGCACGCGCGCTTGGCTGCCAAAGGCCGCTGGATTGATTCCGCTCTGGCCTCCATGGTTCAGTCGAACAAGGCGGCGGCGGACTGCCTGCGGCGCTTTGAATCCAAAGCCTGTACAGATGTAACCGGGTTTGGGTTGCTGGGCCACTTGGTTGAGATGACGCGGCCCTCCGGTGTGGATGCCGAGTTGGATCTCTCTGCGATTCCCATTCTACCGGGTGCGGAAGAAACTGCAGCGGCGGGCATTCTAAGCTCATTGCAGCCGGCCAATATACGTCTTCGCCGTGGTATTCGAGATCAGGAAAAGTGGGTGAAGCACCCGCGCTACGCTCTGATCTTTGATCCACAAACTGCAGGTGGCTTACTGGCTAGCGTGTCTGCAGACAAAGCGGAAGAGTGTGTACGGGAGCTCAAAGTTCTTGGTTACCCGCACACCGCTATCATCGGGCGGGTAACACCCCAAGATGAAAGCGGGCCTATTGAGCCTATTACGTTAAGAGAGTGAGTGTTAAGAGTTAGTCCTGGAGCGGCGCTGCACCGCGAGTGCAAGCGCCTGCTCTAGGGATTCCTGCTCTTTTTCCGGTGTAAACCGGCTGGCCAGTTGGCCGACCTGCTCTCGCAATTGCTCCAGAAATCCCGCATCACTTTCTGCACGCTCAAGCACATTCGCGAGTGCTTGGGTGTCACCTACCGGATAGTAACCGGCGTAATCCTCACCAAGCAGTCCAGTATTCCCCGAAATGTCCGAAGCAATAACAGGCAGGCCGGCACGGCAAGCTTCTGAGACTGCGTTTGCCCCACCTTCCATCACAGAACTCATTACCATTAATTGGCTGTTTGCCATCAACTTAGCGATATCGGTTTTCTCTAACTCCCCGAGCCATCTGAATCGAGGATTCTCCTTTAACTCGTGCTTCGCGAGGCTTTCCCAATGATCATTGTGTGCCATGCCTGCGCAGGAGATGCGAATGCGGGAGTCGGCGGGTAACAGTCTGGCCGCGAAGGCTGCTCGAAGTGAGTCTTTTTCCTCCCGCAGGTGGCCAATCACGCAGACATCAAAATAAGGCGACTTAGAGGCCGATTTACGGGCAACCCCAGCAGACTGAAAAAGCGTAACCACCTTGTCCCCAAAACTCTCCGGAATGTCGTCGCTAACGTTTGCGTGCAAGCCTATCAGTACATCGGCCGCCTGCAGGGAACACAGTGTTTGCTCCGGGTATTCGTACTGGTGCCGGTAGATATCCGTGCCCGTTAACGCCACGATCAAAGGCTTGCCAGGCCAGGTTTTCTTGAAGAAGCTTACAGCCTCATGGCTGCGCCAGGCATGAAGAGCAACGAAGAGATCACAAGGCTCACCGTGATACGCTGTAACAACAGTTACCGCATGCCCCGCTTGTCCTAGAAGCGTTTGCCAGCGCTCTGCGGTTGCTCTGTTGCCAGCTTTTGAGCCCGGACTTGCCGGCGTGATCATGATGATATTCATAGAGCTCTTCGGTATAAGAAGCCGGTTTCAGGGCCCGGATTGAATTTTGATAAGCTTGCGTGGAATTTTATGAGAATAGTGCCCTTATACTTGACCTATTTAAACCCGTAATCCGTATAGCTGTTCAGGGTTAAAGGGAATCAGAGTATCCTTCACCCCGCAGACGCCACTGGTGAAACTGCTGTGGCATTTTTGCGTTATCAATCAGACAACCGATTAAGGAGTTCAAATGGCTTTGAATATTATACGGAAATTGATGCTTTCTAGTTTTCTATGTTTCACCGCCACCGCCACCGCCACCGCGGCAACGGCTGAGACTTTTGTGTTCACGGCAATCCCAGATGAAGACGAAACCAAACTGGTTGAACGTTTTCGCGGTGTAGCGGATTACCTCTCTGAGCAACTGGATGTTGATGTTCGCTATATCCCGGTGAAGTCCTACGCGGCTGCCATTTCAGCGTTCCGTAACAACCAGGTTCAGCTGGCATGGTTCGGTGGTCTTTCCGGCGTACAGGCGCGCAGGCTGGTATCTGGCTCAGAAGCTGTTGCACAGGGTGTAGAGGACCAAGCGTTCCACACCTATTTTATCGCCAACACCAACGCAAACATTGAGCCTGCCGATGAATTGTCAGAACTGAAAGATCAGCTACAAGGTAAAACCTTTACCTTCGGCTCCAAAGGTTCAACGTCTGGCCGCCTCATGCCTGAATTTTATGTGCGCGACACATTTGATTCAAAGCCGGAAGATTTTTTCTCCCGCGTTGGCTTCAGTGGCAACCACACGCGCACTCTGCGTTTGGTAGAGTCTGGTACCTACGATGTAGGCGCGCTTAACTTCCAGGTTTGGGAGAAAGAGCTGGCTGATGGAAACATTGATACAGATGCGGTTCAGGTAATCTGGAAAACACCTGCCTACCCTGATTATCAGTGGACGATTCGTGGTGATGTGGACGAGCGTTTTGGTGAGGGTTTCAAGCAGCGCGTTACCGAAGCTCTGCTGAATCTCGACAACCCGGAACTTCTTGAAAGCTTTCCTCGTTCAGGCTTTATTCCTGCCTCCAACGACGACTACGAGCCAATTCGTAAAACAGCCAAAGAGATCGGAATCCTAGATTGATGTCAGGCTTCGACCTAACCGGCCTAACGGCTTCATTCAGCGGTAAGCGGGTCATTGGCCCGCTGTCGCTGCAGGTTAATCCGGGCGACAAAATCGCGCTTGTGGGTAAAAGCGGCGCGGGGAAATCCACCCTGATCCGCCTGATTCACGAACGGATTAATCGGGATTCTTCCCTGATTCCTCAGGATCTGGGATTGGTGAATGCTCTTTCGGTGTTCCATAACGTATTTATGGGGCAGCTGGACAAGCACTCCACTTGGTACAATACGGTAACGCTCGCTCGCCCGTTCGCAAAAGATCGGGATGAGGTGCTCACTCTGCTGCAATCGCTGGGTATGACTGAAAAACTCTGGACACCCGCAGCCTCGCTTTCTGGTGGGCAGCGTCAGCGTGTTGCTATTGCGCGTGCACTGTACCGCAACGCACCGGTTCTGCTGGCCGATGAGCCGGTTTCCGCTCTCGATGGCCCCATGGCGAACTCGGTAATGACACATCTGCGAGACCGCTTCACAACCAGCATTATTGCGTTGCACGATGTGGATCTAGCCCTGAAGTACTGCACCAGAATCGTTGGCATACAGCAGGGCCAGATTGCCTTGGATCAGCCCAGCGAAAATCTCGCAGCTTCAGACATTATGTCTCTTTACTAGGTAACGCGGCCCGTTCCATGTTCTCTTCCCCAACGGTTCGTACCAGCCTTATTTTCCTTGCCATTGCTTTGGTCGGGTTACTATTTGCTGATCTCGCCATTACCGCATCCAATCCTTGGCAGGATCTGGGTAACTTCTTCCTAGGGATCGTGACCCCCAATTTTTTCAGTAGCGAAGGGCTGATGACCGCGTTGTTGAGAACGGTCGCCTTTGCGTTTGTCGGGGTTGCGCTTGGCAGCATCTCTGGATTCTTGCTTGCACTGGTTTATCAGTCTTTACCTGTGCGGATGTTCTGTGCCTTTATCCGCGCTATTCATGAGCTTTTTTGGGCGCTGATTTTTCTGCAGTTCTTCGGGTTTCATCCACTCACCGGTGTACTGGCCATCGCCATTCCCTATGCAGGGATCTTCGCCAAAGTGTATTCAGAAATTCTCGAAGAGGCCGATCCTGAGCCCGGTCGAGTTCTGCCCCCTGGCACCGGAAACATCACCGCGTTTCTTTACGCCCGCATCCCAGACTGCTGGGTGAAAATGCGCACCTATACCGCTTATCGGCTGGAATGCGGCTTACGCTCTAGCGCAATTCTTGGCTTTGTTGGCCTGCCTACACTTGGTTTTTATCTTGAAGCCTCGTTTTCACAAGGGCTGTATTCCGACGCCGGCGCAATGCTGATTCTGTTTTACGTTCTGATTGCCACCATGCCGCTTTGGGTACGGCCAAAGCTTTTGCCGGTATATGTGCTCGGCGCACCCTTCTTTCTTGGCGAGGGCCTGCCGATTGTATGGGGTAACGTGCAGCGCTTTTTCACCGAAGACATAGTGCCGGCACCGTTGCGTAACGGGGAAGGTTTAGCGGGGCTTACGCCTTGGCTGAGTGATCTAATGATCAACGAGGCCATGCCGGGCATCTGGAATACCATTGTGCTTACCCAGATTGCATTGGTGGCTACGGGGATTCTCTCGTTGCTGGCATTTCCGCTGATCTCCAACCATTTTGGTGGGCCCATACGGCGCAGCGCCGGCCACGTGGTTCTGGTGATCGCACGGTCCACGCCAGAGTACATTCTGGCGTATATTCTGCTGCAACTCTGGGGACCTTCAATGCTGCCTGCGGTTGTTGCCTTAGCGCTGCACAACGGCGGCATTATCGGACACCTGATTGGCCGTCAAACCAATTCCCTCAAGCTCCGTGCGGACGCACCAACCGGGTTTGACCGATATAGCTGGGAGCTGGTACCCCGAGTGTATCGCTCATTTCTGGCGTTTCTGTTCTATCGCTGGGAAATCATCATGCGGGAAACGGCTATTCTGGGAATTCTGGGCATCTACACGCTTGGGTTCTATGTAGACAGCGCCATTCAAAACATACGGTTCGACCGTGCCATGGTGCTGATACTGATAACCGCCCTGCTCAACATTGGGGTTGACACTCTTGGGCGGTATATTCGCCGCAAGCTCGCCCTGCAAACCATGCCGACTTGCTAGAACCTGCTTTCAGGGGTCGACCTTTAATACCTGCCACCATCTGCCTATAAAACGGGACCAATAGTTGCGATAACGTTGTGCCATATCCGGCTGTGATAGTGCCAAGCAAGAACAGTGGGCAAATCGACCACTTCAGAGCGGCTGATGTAACTCTGCTGGCGTTTCTCAACTGCCTGAGTCGTGGTTTCGTCTTGCAGTAAAATGTTGTTTTCGTAGTTCAGGTCAAAACTGCGTAAATCGAGATTTGATGAGCCAATCAGGCTGATCTTGCCGTCTATGGTGAGGGTTTTAGCATGAAGAAGCCCTCCCTTGAACTCGTGAATGATACAACCCGCATCTAGCAGCCTATGGTAATAGCTGCGGCTGGCCGCCGCCACAATCCAGCTATCATTTACTTTGGGAAAAATCAGCGAAACGAAAACGCCTCTGTGGGCTGCTGCGCACAGGGCTTCCAGAACCGTTGCATCTGGAACAAAGTAAGGTGTGGACAGTGTCAGCTCGCTCTGAGCGCAGGCAATCAGGTTGGCAAACAGCTGCGGCGTGGCGCCGTGGCGCTCGGTTGGCCCAACACCCATCACCTGCGCAGGGAAGCCGTCTTCGACGGGCTGTGAAGATAACGCGATGCGATCCAGAGATTGGTTAGTGGCCTGCATCCAATCGCTGGCAAACAGCAACTGGTTCTGAACCACAACCGGCCCGGTAAACCGAAGCATAATATCCACCCAGGGGGCGTACTTGGCTTTAACCAGAAACTCAGGATCGGCGGAATTACGGCTACCGCAATAGGTAATGCGTGAATCAATCACAGTGATCTTACGGTGGTTCCGAAGATCAAGCCGGCTGGTCAGAATGGTGTGGATGGGATGTTTCAGCGACAGCGCCACAGCAAGGCGAACCCCCGCCTCTTCCATGCTCTGCCAAAGTGCAGAATTAATCATCGCGCGAGACCCCAGCCCATCTGCCATGGCGCGGCAGGTAATCCCTCTGTGTGCTGCGCGTATGAGCGCCTCGGCGATGGCATGGCCGGTGTTGTCATCAAGCCAGATGTAATACAACACATGAACGTGATCCATGGCAGCATCAATGTCTGCGACCATTCGGGTAAGCGTTTCGTCGCCATCACTCATCAACTCGGCGGTGTTTCCTGCTGATGGATGGAAACCGTTAATCGAGCCCGCGTAGCGAAATGCTGGCCGATATGCAGGTTCAATCAGCTTATCGGTACTCGCGGCCTCGCCCATAAACCAGGAGGCTTTGGCTCGTATTTCCTCGAATACCTCTCTGTGTCGCTTGCTTGCTCGATTACCAATATCTGTTTCGCCGAATAGGAAATAAATGCCACTGCCAAAGTAAGGCAGAAGATTGAGCACAACAAACCAAGCCAATCGGCCGGGAGGCGACAGGTCATCACGGAGCAGGATCCGGATGGTGAAGGTAAGAACCAGAAGGGTGTGGAGTACCAAAATAACAGTCATCAGGCTCACTTTAAGGATACTAAACTCATTGTTCTTTCATTAACCTCTGCGACCTTTGTCACAATTCCTATAACCCGGCCGGTTTTAAAGACGTTAATGCCAGAGAGTTAGCGGCAACTGCAGGATACAATCCGTTACACTCCTGACACGCTCTGCAATACTTAAGGTAGCACGACTCATGATCTATGGACTTGTTGCACTCACCCAAGCCGGCCTGCTTGTGTTGCTTGTGGCCTTGGTGTGGCGAATGCTGGTGCTGGCGCGCTCAGAACCTTTGCTCACGCGCCCCGAACCTCTGGTAGCCGGCGCTGGACATCAATCAGTACAGGTAGCACGCACGGAAAAACCAGTGTTACGGCAACAGAAGCGTCAAACCTCCACGGATCGTACAGAGTTGCTTACCCACCTGCACATCCTTGCAGGGCTTCAGGAGCGGGATTGCCGGATAAGCGGGCTGGAACTCAGCCAAGCGCCCGAGGCGGTTCGTGCATACGCTGCTGCTTGGTTGTATGGCGCAGGCTGCGCATTGTGCGGGCAATCAGAGCGGCACAGTGATGCACTCGCGGGCCTAGTAGCGCAGATCGCTAACCGGAAAACCGGAATCCGGCAGGCTGAAGCGGTACAGGCCATAGCAACACTGACATCGTGTGGGGTATTGCTTGCATGCTTTCGCGCCGGGCTGGAAGGCGCGGAATACTGGCAGGGCCATCAGTACGTTCAGCCTGAAAACAGCCTTTACGCAGCGATTACCGCAAACGCACTGATCTGACTTTTCCTCAATTCTTGCTGCGTTGCTCCAGTGCCCAGTCTGTTCCCAGCTGAACAGTCTCCGCCTGATCCGGTTTGCCTGCTGGCACTCCCGCAACGGCCGGGCGGGTATACGCGCCCTCCTCCGTAGAAGCCATAGACTCCACATCAACAGAGAGAACCAGATAGGTTGCTCCGCCTGAAACGACCTTGGCTCGATGAGTGAGACCGAAAACAAAACGGCAGTAATCCAGCTTCAACTGCATCAGACTCTGTTCTGCTTTGCGGATCTTCCGTAGCAGTACTTTCTGTACACCTTCTCCGTATTCCATCACGTTTTCTCTGAAGTTAGCCCAGTTTTTGCACGAAGTTACACTTTTCTGAGATTTTGTCAACCGGCATATCGATTGAAATAGAGTCTCTTTAACGACTCGAGTGATCCCGGGCCTGAAATACCAGCTTCAGGGGAACCGTTTCTGAAAGTGGCTGTTGTCCTTTTTGCAGATCAACGCGCCAAGCCATCTCCGAGCCCGTAATACACAGAGGCGCTGTAAAGTGTGCTGAATATTGGCCATCCTCTTCCTTGCGCAGTGGTACCGGGTACTCACCCATATACATGGATTCGCCGCGCAATACTGCCAAAAATCGCTCCGGTGCCGTCGGTGCTTGAACCGTTAACTGGTATTCTATGCCCTGCTCCTCGCCGCCCATAACGTGTAGGTCGACTTGCCAGAGCCCGGCCTCTGTTTCCCACTCACAAGGCCCTGCCAGCAGATCACAGGCCGGCTGATTCGTCTCTGGCGCATCGTTGCCAGAGGTTTGCAGCCAGCGGGAACCGAACACTGCCGCTGAAATTAAGCCCAAAAGGAAACCCACAACAACAATCGCTCGTAACATACTCAAACCTAGATAAAACCTGTTTTGAAAACCGTGTTGAGACCCAAGAGGCATTATGGACACTATCCACCTTGACGCAAAGATTTCTAAACCGGCGCCAGACATGAGAAAATGCTGCGCTTTCATCTCTGACCCACTTTCAGGAACAGGACACGCCCGTGCAGCCGGAAATTTCCGTTAAAAACCTCAACAAGGTTTATGAGGGCGGTTTTCATGCCCTAAAAAACATCAATTTGGAAATCAACCGCGGCGAGATTTTTGCCCTGCTCGGCCCAAACGGGGCGGGCAAAACCACGATGATCAGCATCATTTGCGGCATTGCCAACATGTCATCCGGCGAAGTGACTGCCGGAGGCCACGACATCGTCAAGGATTATCGCAAAGCCCGCGAATCCATTGGCTTGGTGCCGCAGGAACTCAGCACCGATTCGTTTGAAACCGTATGGAAAGCTGTATCCTTCAGCCGCGGTTTGTTCGGAAAAGCGCCCAACCCTGCCCACATTGAAAAGGTTTTGAGGGATCTGTCGCTATGGGACAAGCGCAATAGTCGCATCATGACCCTCTCTGGCGGCATGAAGCGCCGGCTGATGATTGCCAAGGCACTCTCTCACGAGCCACGGATACTGTTTTTGGATGAGCCCACGGCAGGCGTAGACGTAGAGTTGCGCAGAGACATGTGGGAGATGGTTCGTAAACTCCGGGAAGACGAAGTAACCATCATCCTAACGACCCATTACATCGAAGAAGCCGAAGAAATGGCGGATCGCATTGGGATTATCCGCCAGGGCGAGATCATTTTGGTGGAAAACAAGAGCCAGTTAATGAGTAAGCTCGGCAAAAAGGAGCTCCGCCTGCAACTGCAGAACAAGCTCGACAAGATACCTGGCGAGCTAACGCTGGAACCGGTGGAGCTTTCAGAAGATGGCTACGAGTTGATATACACCTTCGATTCCCAGCAGGAACAGGCCGGCGTGGCGCGGTTACTGCAAACCCTCGGAGACATAGGGATTGATTACCGCGACCTGCGCACCCGGGAGAGCTCCCTGGAAGAGATTTTTGTCGGCCTGGTGCACGAATAAGCCCACGGGCTAACTGGAGAAAGGCATGAATTTTTACGGTGTTAAAGCCATCTACAATTTTGAAATGTCCCGCATGAGACGCACGTTGATGCAAAGCGTGCTCTCGCCGGTCATTTCTACCTGTTTGTATTTCGTTGTTTTCGGCTCGGCCATTGGTTCGCGCATGGGCAATATCGACAACATTGAATACGCCGCTTACATCATTCCCGGGCTGGTGATGCTTTCATTGCTGATGCAAAGCATATCCAACGCTTCGTTTGGCATCTACATGCCAAAGTTCTCGGGCACGATTTACGAGGTGCTGTCAGCGCCCGTGTCTTACGTTGAAGTGGTTCTGGGCTATGTGGGCGCTGCGGCGACCAAATCGGTGATACTGGGCCTGATCATACTGGCCACCGCGCGGCTGTTTGTGGACTACAGCGTACTGCACCCGTTCTGGATGCTCTCGTTCCTCATACTGACCGCGGTAACCTTCAGCCTGTTCGGTTTCATCATCGGTATATGGGCCGACGGTTTCGAAAAACTTCAGATTGTCCCCATGATGATTGTGACCCCGTTGACCTTTCTCGGCGGCACCTTCTATTCCATCGATATGCTTCCGGAAGTCTGGCAGACAATCAGCTTGTTTAACCCGGTGGTGTACCTGATCAGCGCCTTCCGGTGGGCATTCTATGGCGTTTCGGATGTGAACGTGGGAGTGAGCGTAGGCATGACCCTGCTCTTCCTGGTGGCTTGTATGACGGGCATTTGGTGGATTTTCAAAACCGGTTACCGGCTGCGCACATGATGTCTGTTCGCTGCGCCCCGCTCTGTTTTTCGGCCATGCTGGTGGGCTGTTCTTCCGGCTCCGGCGCGGTAGAGCCTTCCGCCGGCTTGCCGGTTGTGGCCGGTTGCTTCGTAACGGGCGCCAGCACAGTCAATGTTAGCCTAGAGCTGGCACAGGCGCCGCAGGAGCGTCGCAAAGGCCTGATGGGCAGAGAATCTTTAGCCGCTAGCTCGGGCATGCTGTTCCAGTACCAGGAGCAGCAAGGCTCGGATCACGGCTTCTGGATGTACCAAACCCTCATCCCGCTAGATATTGCTTACCTGGATGAGAACGGCGTAATCGGCAGCATTCAACAGATGGAGCCATGCGTATCAACCAGCGGCGCAAGGTGCCCAAGCTACCCTGCGGGGGTTGAGTTTGTATCCGCCGTGGAAATGAACGTTGGGTTTTTTGAAGCGAATGAAATTAGAACCGGGCACAGCCTCAAACTGGGAAAGCAGAACTGCAAAACCCGTTAACTGTCCTTCCATTCCGGCTTGCGCTTATCCAAAAACGCACAGATTCCTTCCCGCGCATCGTCCGCACATAGATTTTCCGCCATTACCTTGGCCGTATACTCATAGGCCTCAGCCAGAGGCATCTCGAGTTGCTTGTAGAAGGCGCCCTTGCCGATCTTAAGGGTATGCCCGGATTTTTCAGCAATCATGCGGGCCATAGCGTACACCGTTTCGTCCAGCAACGACTCATCAACAATCCGATTGACCAGCCCAAGCTGCTCCGCACGCGATGCGCTAATCAACTCACCGGTAAGCAGCATTTCCATGGCATGCTTGCGTGAAACGTTGCGTGACAGCGCCACCATAGGCGTTGAGCAGAAAAGCCCAATGTTCACACCCGGTGTGGCGAAACGTGCTGAGTCTGCCGCTACGGCCAAATCACAACTGGCCACCAACTGACACCCTGCCGCAGTCGCGACACCGGCCACCCTAGCAATTACCGGCTTTGGCAGATTCACGATCTGCTGCATCACTTCGCTGCATCGGTTAAACAGCGCCAGTTGGAACTCCTGGCTATCAAGCTGACCGCGAATCTCCTTGAGATCGTGCCCGGCGCAAAAAACCTTGCCTGCAGCGGCGATAACCACTACCCGTGTAGCATCATCCGTTGCAATATCCGCAAGTGCTTCTGCCAAAGCATCAAGCATCCCCATGGAAAGGCTGTTACGCCGTTCTGGCTGATTCAGGGTGAGTGTGGTAATGCCGTTATCGTCGGTGTTTCGTGCCAGTAGATCGGTCATAACTAACTACCTCATATTTCTCGAAGCCGGGGCTACTTGATGGCAATCAGTATCGGCCAGTAACCGCCTGATGTCGAAGCGACTTTTGTAGAGCGCAAAGTGCTGAGTTGTTATAACCGGGCTGTGCCCATAAGCTTTGTACCAGAACCGACAAATTCGGAAGCAGGAGAAGCCCATGTTTAACTCTAATATAGTCAAAGCGATTATTTTGATCGCAATTATCGCAGGCGGAATTTACGTGATCATAATCAATGATCCTGCTGTGCCTACCGGCGACATCAATAGCATTCAACTGCCGCAAAACCAGGATTAGACGGGTAATCCGGGAATGATTTTGAAGCGACAGCAACAAAACACACCAAAATACAATTAAGGCCTACACTTGCACACTACTCGAATGAAAGGCCTGATGATTGCGGCACTGGGCGTATTATTTATTACACCAGACGCCCTGCTAGTCAAAATTACCTCTGTTGAGCCCGTTGTGTTCCTGTTCTGGCGCGGGCTCTTGCTCGCTATGAGTTTTCTTGCCATAGGTTTGATCAGATACGGTGGAAGTCTTGGTCAGGAAGTAAGGCGCTGCGGTTGGAAGGGCTGGTTTTGCGCGGGTGCATTTGCAATGAGTTCGCTTGGGTTCGTAATGGGTATGAAGAACACTTCGGCTGGAAATGTTCTTGTAATCCTCAACACAGCCCCGGTGATTGCTGCACTGATTGCCTGGTTGTTCTGGAGAGAAACCCTGCCGCGCAGAACCTGGGCAGTCATCCTGACCTGCATAACCGGAGCAACCATCATAGCCGCCGGTGAATGGGGCCAGGGAAATCCCTTGGGGTTAATTATGGCGGCCGTAGCGGCCATAGCCCTCGCCTCAAATCTCACCGTTGCGCGCTCAAAACCGGACGCAGACATGAGTGTAATGCTGATGTTCGGTGCGCTACTCGTGGCAATTGCCGCGGCCGCCGCTGGTGGTGCCGTGATTCCTTCGCTCCACGATAGTTTATTCATCGCCTTGCTTTGCCTGTTCTTCCTGCCGGTTGCGAGCACACTGATCCAAATCGGACCACGCTATATCCCGGCTGCTGAAGTCAGTTTAATGCTGCTTCTGGAAACTGTAATTGGTTCATTTCTCGTGTGGCTGTTTCTGGACGAAGTTCCGCCAAAACTCAGTTTGATTGGAGGTGCTATCGTATTTTCGGCACTCGCATGCCACGGGTGGCTTGAAAAATACCGCCACCCCATCAGTAGGCCTTTATCTTGAACTGAGACGGGTACAACAGCACCTCAATACCTCGGTTTTTCCGACGACTGACGGCATCGGTTTCCTTAACCAGCGGTCGTGTATCCGCAAAACCCACTGCCTGCATCCGGCTGGAGTCGATACCGGTCTCTCTGTGTTTTATGACGACATATAGGGTAAGTCTAGTAGAGTATATTGAACAGCAATGAGGGCCGTTGCCAAGTCATGCAGCTGGAAAATGTTAAGCGCTTGCTCACAATTGCGTGTTGAAAACGAATTGACATGAATTTTAGTGCGGAGGGTTTACTAACTTATTGAAAATATATGGTGCTCCGGGCCGGAATTGAACCGGCACGACCCAGGGGTCGAGAGATTTTAAGTCTCTTGTGTCTACCAATTCCACCACCGGAGCATTCGGGGAGGTTTTGAGGGCGAGAATTGTATAAGGCCCTGCGCCATAACGCAATTCAAAACGCCGTCAGTGGGTGTGCTGACGGCGTTTTGGCTTATTTGCTGGCAACGCCCGGGTTTTCGCCGTAGTTGTCGTGATTACCCAACCGCTTGCCGCCGACTTCCTTGCCATAAAAACCGTCGTGGGTATGGAACGTTTTGGCGGTGCTGTCCAGAGAATCCTGATTGCGACGGCGGGGATCTTGTGGGCGTTCGTGGCTGTTAATGAATGCAGCCACATCCCAGGCATCCTGATCGCTCAATGAGTTGGGTTTGCCCAGTGGCATGTTGGCTTTAATGAAGCCCGCAGCGGTATTGACACGGTGCATGCCGGCGCCCCAGTTGTAAGACCCATCACCCCATAGAGGCGGGAACACAACCTGCCCTGCTACTTCCTGGCCGTGACCATCATCGCTGTGGCACACAGCGCATTGCTCGGTGTATAGCTTACCGCCGCGCTCTCGGTCATAACCGCCTTTCGGCTTATCGAGCTTAACGTAGCCGCGGCCAGGCAGGGCCTGGTTGATGGGCGCGCCGGTTGATAGCCAGTGAAAATAGGTTTCCATGGCCACTAAGGTTTCACTGCCGGTCTCTGGGGGAATGCCATTCATAGAGTAGGTAAAGCAACCCTGAAGGCGCTCACTTAGGGTATTCACTTTGTCGTTTTTACCCCGATACGCGGGATACATGCCAAAAGCTCCCCACATGGGTGCGGAACTGGCCATACGCCCCGCATTCAGATGGCAGTTCACGCAGTTCTGGCCATTAAACACGTTTTCGCCACGCAATTGCTGGGTGTTTACGAACAGGTCACGCCCTTGGCGTACCATTTCGCCGTATGGGTTGTCAGGGATGTCCTGATCTTTGGGTGGTTCAAACGTGACCTGTCGCCCTTCAGGTGCGGCTGACGGCTGTTTCTGATAGTCCACCGCAGCCAGCTGCTCGGGCAGAGTTGCGTAATATTCGGTTATGGCAGTGATTTGTTGTTCGCTGAGCCGTTCGGCGACGCCTTTCATCAGGTGGTTCGGGTCGTTATCTCGGCTGCCGTTGCGCCAGGCAGTCAGCTGGGCTTTCAAGTAGCTGGTGTGCTGCCCCGCAAGTGCCGGGAACGAACCCCCAACACCCATACCGTTAGGGCCGTGGCACTGGTTGCAGGCGGGGATGTTGTTGTCCCAGTCTCCGCGCATGGCCAGCCACTCGCCCTGTTTGTCCGGGTCGGGCGCCTGGTAGCTAACGGCTGAAACCGGCGACTCAAGGCTCTGATAGTAGGCTGCTACCGCTTGGGTATCGTCTTCAGTCAGGGCTGAGGCAAAAGGCTGCATGATCGGGTTTTCACGGGTGCCTTTGGCGTAGTCATGAAGTTGTTTGCTTAGGTATGCGGCGTTAAGTCCGGCGATGTCCGGGAAGCCGGCAGCACTGTTGCCCTTCCCGTCTGGGCCATGGCAGGTAACGCAAGCTAAAGCGCCTGCCCCATTACCCTGTGTTGCAATGGTTTCTCCGCGCTCTATTTCTCCGGCGGCAACCGCTACACCGGCATTCAGTGCAAAGGGGGCTGCAAGCAGGAATAAAGTGGCTCTCGTGGTTTTTTTCATTGGTGGCTCCCGGCTTTGGGTTTGCGTGCAATTCCTTTATAAATATAGCCTGCAATTTTCGGTGCTTTCGGAATGTAGAGATTTTCTAGTTCATCGAGCTCGAATCCGGCTTGGCGGATCAGATCTGCAATGTGGCGATTCAGGTTGCAGCCACCGGCAAGCTTTTTCCAGCCGGAGTTCACGCGGTGCTGCCATTTTCGAGTGTTCTCATGTGGTGATTCGCCGTGCTCCAAGAACAGGAGCTCACCGCCGGGTTTTAGCACCCGTTTCATCTGCAGCAGCGCTGTGTTCCAGTCGCGTATGGTGCACAGCGTGAAGGTGAGCAGAACGGTATCCACACTGTTGTCTTCTAGTGGGATCTCTTCTCCCGGCAGGCCCAGCCACTCCACATGTACCGGCGAGCGTTTGAGATTGGGTTGCGCTTTGCGTCGCATGCCTTCAGAGGGCTCAAGGCCGTAGATCATCTCGACAATTTCCGGGTTGTAGAATTCCAGGTTAATACCCGAGCCCATTCCTACTTCTAGAACGCGACCTTTGGCGAGGGGCACAATCTGGCTGCGCAATTTCATGACCTGGCCCAGTGAGCAGGCGCGGTCTATGATGTGTGGAAGGATTCGTTCTTCGTAAAAGCTCATGCTTTTCACCATAATTGTCTTTGATCAATGGGTGCGACAATCTGTCCATCGATTTTGATAGGATATACAGTAGCATTGACCCATCTGCCGGTAATAACAACATAACAATCCAAGCTAGGGCAGCGGCTGAACGGGTTTGCTGGGCTCGTTTATTGTAACGTTCATATTACCGGAGTGTTCTTGTGGAACTAGATCCTCTCATCCTATCGCGAATTCAGTTCGCGTTTGTCGTGTCATTTCACGCCATTTTCCCGGCTTTCACCATCGGCCTCGCTTCCTATATCGCCTTGCTTGAAGGGCTTTCGTTTAAAACGAAAAACCCAGTATGGATAAAGCTTTCTTCGTTCTGGACCAAGGTGTTTGCCGTGGTCTTCGGGATGGGCGTGGTATCCGGCATCGTGATGTCGTTCCAGTTCGGAACCAACTGGAGCAACTTTGCCCAGGCTTCTGCCAACTTCCTAGGCCCCATGCTGAGCTATGAAGTGATTACCGCCTTCTTCTTGGAGGCGTCCTTCCTTGGTGTGTTGCTGTTCGGGCGGGATCGAGTGCCTGCTGGGGTTCATCTGTTTGCGGCGATTATGGTTGCAACCGGCACCTTCATTTCTTCGTTCTGGATTCTCGCCGCTAACAGTTGGATGCACACCCCTGCTGGTATCGAACTGCGGGATGGTGTGTTCTTTGTTACCTCCTGGAGCGAGGCGATCTTTAACCCATCATTTCAGTACCGTTTTGCCCATAAGGTTATCGCTTCTTTCCTTACCGGTGGGTTTGTTGTCGCGGGTGTCAGCGCATGGTATTTGCTGAAAGGCCGTGAGGTAGAAGCCAACCGCAAAGCGTTCTCGATGTGCCTGTGGTTGCTGCTAATTCTTGCGCCCACACAAGCTGTTGTTGGTGATTTACACGGGCTTAATACCCTTGAACACCAGCCGATGAAAGTGGCCGCAATGGAAGGCCACTGGGAAACCGCTAAAAATGTACCTTTGCTGCTCTTCGCCATTCCCGATCAGGCAAACCAGACCAACCATTTTGAAATCGGCATACCGGGCCTGACCAGCCTTATTCTGACCCATGAGTGGGATGGTGAAATACAGGGCTTGAAAGAAGTCGCACCGGAAGAGCAGCCGCCGGTCGCCATCGTATTCTGGTCGTTCCGGATTATGGTCGGCCTCGGGTTGTTGATGATTCTGTTTGCTGTCACTGGGCTGGTTCTGCGTGCGGGTGGGCGCTTCTGGCGAACACGCTGGTTCCTTCAGGGTATGCGTTTTATGAGCATTACACCTTTCATTGCGGTAACCGCCGGCTGGTTTGTGACCGAGGTTGGCCGTGCGCCCTGGTTGGTGTACGGCATGATGACCCAAGCGGAAGGTGTAACGCCCTCGCTCACCGGCGGAATGGCCCTGTTCACACTTATTGGTTACGTGGTTGTTTATTCATTAGTGTTCTCGGCGGGCGTCTACTACCTGATGCGCGTGCTCTATGTTGGGCTTGAAGATGAAGATGAGGACGACGATGAACCCGACCAGTTTGAGCGGCCGAAACGGCCCCTATCTGCGAGCCATGTGCCCTTTGAATTGCACGATGATTCAAAGACCGACCCAGTTATTAAAGGAGGCCATTGATCATGGAACAGTTTGATCTTGTATTGATCTGGGCATTCATCATCGGTTTTGGCGTCATCATGTATGTGTTGATGGACGGCTTCGATCTGGGCGTGGGAATCCTGTTCCCCTTCGCCCCGTCGGAGCAGGATCGCGATACGATGATGAACTCGGTTGCGCCTGTATGGGACGGCAACGAAACCTGGCTGGTGCTCGGCGGTGCCGGGCTCTTGGGGGCGTTCCCTCTGGTCTACAGCATTTTGCTGCCGGCGTTGTACATTGGTGTGTTTCTGATGCTGTCTGGTCTGATTTTCCGCGGCATCGCGTTTGAGTTTCGCTTCAAGGCACGCACCTCACGTTATCTGTGGAACTGGGCCTTTGCCGGCGGTTCAACCGTGGCAGCGTTTGCACAGGGTGTGGTAGTGGGCACCTACATTCAGGGGTACGAAACTGCCAATGGCGTATTCACAGGTGGCGCGCTGGACTGGCTCACCCCCTTCACCGTTCTCACGGGCCTTGGGTTGCTTGCGGGTTATGCGCTACTGGGGTCAACCTGGCTGATCATGAAGACCGAAGGTCGGTTACAGGAATGGGCTTATAAGATTACTCTGCCTCTGCTCGCAGCGGTTCTGGTGGTCTTCGGTATCATCAGCGTGTGGACTCCGTTCATTGACGATATGGTGCGTGAGCGCTGGTTCAGCAACTTGAGTGTAATCTGGGTATTGCCCGTACTAACCTTGTTGTGTGCGTTTCAGATTTTTCGGTCAGTGCGCAATCGTTCCGAAGGTATGCCATTCGTGGCCACCATGGGGCTGTTTATAACCACCTATCTGGGGCTGATTGTCAGCCGTTGGCCTTATGTGGTGCCACCTGACTACACCCTGTGGGACGCAGCGTCGGCTTACAACTCACAGATGTTCCTGTTGATTGGTTTGCTGATTGTGATTCCTTTTGTGCTGACTTACACAGCCTGGACCTACTGGGTTTTCCGGGGCAAGGTACGAGCTGGCGAGGGCTATCATTAAGTGGCCGAAACGCAGGTCGAGAGCGGCGCTGTAAGGCGTTGGCTATCGGGGCTTGCCAGCGGCAACCGGCGCTGGATTCAGGGCACGGTTGCGGCCGGCACCTTGGCTGGCGTCGCCACCATCATCCAGATGGTGTTTCTGGCGCGGATTGTTCACCTCGGTGTAATTGAGAAGGCGTCAGCCGCTGTGCTGGCGCCGCTCTTTATCGGGCTTGTTCTGGCCGTTGTTTTTCGCTCAGTTGCACAGGGTGCACAGACCCATCTGGCCGCAAGGTGCAGCGAACAGGTACGTCGCACTGCCCGCCGACAGATTCACCAACACTGGCGCAACAGCGGCCCTCTCGTACTTGGGCAAACGTCTGCAGGTAGTCTGGCGCGGGAGTGGATTGACCACGTTGACGCCCTTCACGGCTACTTTGCGCGCTTCCTTCCACAGATGATGCTGTCGCTTGTTGTTCCCCTGATGATTCTGGTGTTTGTATTCTATCTGGACTGGCTCGCCGGCATTTTCCTGCTTCTGTCTGCGCCGCTGATTCCCCTGTTCATGGCGCTTGTGGGCATGGGCGCAGAAAAACTGAACCAGCAACACTTCGAGATCATCAGCCGGCTGTCTGGTCAGTTCCTGGATAAGGTTCGAGGGTTGACGACATTGCAGCTGTTCGGGCAAACCGAGCAAGCCGCAGAGGTGATTCAGCAGCGATCAGATCATTACCGCAGGATTACGCTGAAAACCCTGCGTATCGCATTTTTGTCATCGGCGGTTTTGGAGTTTTTCGCTTCCGTGGCCATCGCCGTTATCGCCATTTATATCGGCTTTGGTCTGCTGGGGTATATCTCCTATGGACCATCTTCGGATTTGACGCTTTTTTCCGGCCTTTTGATTCTGCTACTTGCTCCGGAATTTTTTCAGCCGCTGCGAACGCTCTCTCAGTACTATCATGATCGCGCTGCAGCTCTTGGCGCCGGTGCCGAGATTCTGGCAAGGCTTGGTGGTCAAGAGCCTGTCAGTTCCGCCGAGAACGCCGACGACGATGCTGGGGTTGGGTCTTTAACCAGTGAGCCGATCACGGGCAGCGGGACACTTGCGCTGAACTCTGTGTCGCTGGCCTTTCGATCAGGTCACGAGATTCTGAACAACGTATCGCTGACTATCGTTAAAGGTGACGTAATCGCCCTGACCGGCCCCTCGGGGGGCGGTAAATCCACGCTCTTACATCTTCTGGCGGGTTTCCTTACGCCAGACAGCGGCGAGATTCACCTGTTTGGTAAGCCGGCGGGTACCTTTAGCTTTGGCTGGCTTGGCCAGAACGGCTTTCTCGTGCATGGCACCTGGGCGGACAACCTCCGGCTCACGACACCAGACGCTTCGGATGTGGCTATCGAAACCGCTTTGAGGAATGTGGGTCTTGGGCCCTTGTTGGATAGCCGTGAAGACGGCATTTTCAGCAAGGTTTCAGAAGATGGCCAAGGGCTTTCCGGCGGTCAGGCCCGACGCCTCAGCCTGGCCCGTATTTTCGTGGCCGATTACGACGTAATTCTTCTGGATGAGCCCACGGCCGGCCTCGACACCGACAGTGAAATGTTTGTACTGGAAGCTTTGCACAAGCTTGCTCTGGCCGGCAAAACACTGATCTTTTCCACCCATCATCACGCTCTTCTGGCTCTGGCCAATCGGGTACTGTTGGTTTCTGGTGGGGAGGTAAAGGATGTCTGAACTAAAACCCTGGTTGAAGCTGATTTATGGGCGCCCCGGAAGGCTTCTGATTGGCGCATTGCTGATGCTGGCCGCCCTACTCTCGGGGCTTGGGCTGCTTGCTCTATCTGGCTGGTTTATCACAGAGACAGCACTGGTTGGGGTTCTACTAGCGGCCAGTTTACCGGCCACCATCAACTTATATGTGCCCGGCGGCGGTATCCGGTTTTTTGCGGTGTCTCGCACTGTGTCGCGCTATGTAGAGCGGTTGTACAACCACGATACGGTGTTGAGGTTGCTAACGGATATACGCGTGGCACTGTTTCGCAAGCTGGCCTCTGCCGGGCGTGGCCAACGGCGCGAACTAACGGGCGCTCAGTGGCTTTCTAGGCTGACTAGCGATGTTGATGCGCTGGACACCCTGTATCTTCGCCTGATCGCTCCGGCGGCATTGGCTGCTTTCGTGACCTTGCTTGTGTGTGTTCTGGCTGCGGTGCTTTTCGATATCCAGGTTGCTGGCGGCGTCGCCCTGATACTCGGGGCAGCTTTTTTGATCGCGACCTTGGCTACCTATGCGCGCACCGTAAAAATTGCCTCCCGCCAGAGCGACCAACAGGAAACCCTGCGGATGGCGGTTATTGAACACTTGGAAGGCTTTGCTGAGCTCACGGCAGCCGGTCGCACTGGTAAGCACGGCGCGTGGCTTCTGCGCCAGGCGCATCAGGCATCGTCGGCACAGGTAAAAGCGGATTCTCGCATTGGCTGGCATCAGGCCGGTTCGCATTTACTGATTAATATGTCTGCGGTATTTGCGCTCTGGGCTGGCTTTGAGCTATTTCGCTCTGGGGTGATTTCCGGCCCGGTGCTGGTTTTGCTGCCGATTGCCCTGCTCGGGCTCGCAGAAGTCTACAGCGCGCTGCCCGATGCCTTCGGCAAGCTGGGAGCCACACAGGCTTCCGCTGCACGCCTGAACCGGGACTGCCGAGATGCAGACGCCACAGATTCCTCGGCCACGTTTAGCCTACCTCCGGGTACCGCCCTGGTGGCTAACGACCTTGCGGTAAAGTATCCCGAGCACGTGCCGCTTTTTACGCACTTTAATCTGCAGGTGAGAACCGGAGAACGAGTGGGTATTCTGGGGCATTCCGGGAGTGGAAAGTCGTCGCTTGCAGATTCGATTGCCGGGCTTTTGGACCCTTCAAACGGCGCCTGCACCCGCCTTCCATGTGCTTATCTCACTCAGGAAACCGTATTGTTTGAAGATACATTGCGGGCAAACCTGCTGCTTGGGTTTCCCAATGCAACGGATGCAGATCTTTGGAGTATTCTGGAGCGGGTTGATCTAGCGGAACGGTTCGCCTCAGAGAGGAATCAACTAGATACCTGGCTGGGGAGTTCGGGTAGCCGGCTTTCCGGTGGCGAGGCTCGGCGTGTTGCCCTTGCGCGGGTGCTTCTGAGCGCAGCTCCTTTGCTGATACTGGATGAGCCATTTACCGGCGTTGATGCGGCCACACGAGAGAAGATCACACGGCAAATGGATGCTTGGCTGGAAGGCAAAACGGTGATTAGCCTTGCACACGGGCCGGATGCCCTTCCTGGCACCGACCGTGTCATTCAGCTCGGGGGCTGAAGCTGTGCTTTTAGCGGGTTTCAACCACCTCGAACGTCAGCCCGGCTTTGCTGGTTAGGCGTTCCAGCAGCTTGCCATCCAATAGCGATGCGGGCGTCCAGAAGCCACCCGGCTGATCCGCAGGTACATCGAACGCCAGGCACATGCCGGCTTCGCCAAGCATTTTTCTGGTTGAGCCGTAGCCTGGGTCGGCATCGCCGGTCACTTTCGTGATGATGGTTTTGCCGTCCTGCGTACGCCCAACAAAGCGCAGATCATAGAACCCTGCCTTCTGAGCATCGGGATCCGGACCGTCACCGGGCTTGGGTACAAACTTTTCCACCAACCAGCGCGTAGGTTTTATGGCGGATGCCGTAAAGAAGCCTGCCAATGCAGCTGTAATCCCGTAAGCCGTAAGGCGGCCCTTGGTGCCGCTACCCGCCATCATGGCTTCATCATAGGTGAATTCTTTACCGTAACGGGCGTTCTGCATCGCGTTAGACCGGTGCACCACGCGAGTATTGATCGCCCCCATAACAAACGGCGCCAGCCACACGTTAAATGTTTTGTCGAATTCGGCCCCTTTCAGGCTTGGCTGGCGCACCTTTGAGCGGTGCTCAGAAGGGCAGATAGAAAACGGGTTGGCCAGTTCTTTACGCAGTTTCGGATCGGCTGCCGCCTCTTTGGCTACGTTAATCATTGAAGCAACGGTGCCACCTGAGATACCGCCCTTGGCAACCTTCACGCGCATACGAACGTCTTGGCACGGCTCACCAAAGGTCTTTTCTGCCTGTTGCTGCAGGAACCACACGCCCATATCCGACGGAATGGAATCAAAACCGCAGCAGTGCACAATTCGCGCGCCTGTTGATTTTGCTTGGTCTTCGTAGCGCTCAACCATGCGGCGTATCCACTGAACCTCACCCGTTAGGTCGCAGTAGTCGGTGCCAGTCGTTACGCAGGCTTTTACCAGAGGCTCGCCAAATAAAGCGTAAGGGCCGACGGTAGAGATAACCACGCGGGTTTGATCGCACATTGCCGTTAAGGCCTGGTCGTCGGTGGCATCTGCGAGGATCACTGGCAAGTCGCCAGAAGCGGTTCCCAGATCAGACTTCAGCGAGTTGAGCTTGGCTTCTGAACGCCCGGCGATAGCCCATTTCACTTCACCGGCCACACCGTAAGATTCAAACAAGTAGCGTGTAAGTAGCTGGCCAACGAAGCTGGTGGCGCCGAAGACAACGAGATCGTAAGTCGTTTTTGCTGGTTTTGTCATGGTCTGTCCTTCCATAAAGGCATGTAATAGGCCGATCTTAACAGCTTTGAACCCGCAGTCTAACTTCGCACACTAACAGCCCTGCCGACGTCGGCAGGGCCAATCGCACAACCCGGTGTATAGGGCACACTGACAAATACCGATCAGATGAATTCCCGGAGACATGAATTGACCACTTTCCTCCTTATTCTCAGTGTGTTTCTCGCCATTTTTAGCGGCTTTCTGTGTTGGCAGGTATTGGAACAGCACAAGATCATCGCCCGCATGATGGCCCAGTCGATGGAGGGTGACCAGATATCCGCTCTGGACAAAGAGCCGGATATGGTTCTTATCCTAAAGGTACTCAACCCGATTGCGGTCGCAAAACGGGAATCGCGCTCTGCTCGGGTAATGGCAGACAAACTCCCCGTAATGGTTCGCAAAATGGTCTACCAAGGCGTGATGAAAGAGCTGGAAGAAGAGCTTGCGGAGCGAGAAATCGAAGTGGACATGCACATTGAGTATCGCTAAGAGGATTGCACTGTGACTATTCAGCCCGCCATAACACTGCTCTTGTTGGTGATTGCATTCGGTAGCCTATGCTATGCGTTTTGGCAGTTGCAGCGTTCTAGGACACTTATGCGGATACTCAACTCGCACCACATCGCAGCCAACAGTGCCGTTCAGAGACGACGCATGGATCTTTATGAGATCCGCAACCGGGCTAAGCTACTTGAAGACACGGTGTCTGGCAGTGCCAGCGCGGTCGAAAAGATGCACAGAGCCATTTCCAATACGACGTTCAGCTTGGTTGATCATTTCACGAAGGATGACGAGTTTCGCCAGAGCGCGCTTAAAGCCCGGAAAACCCACGATCAGGCCAGCAGGCAGGTTTACCATGCAGTGCGAACCACCAATAAAGCGATTCACATCTTGGCAGACACATTGTTTATCACAAAAGCAGAAAAACGGGTGGTACTAAAAAAGGTCCCTCCGAAAACCCACCGGAAAAAGATCAGTAGCCCAAGGGTTCGTTAATCCTTTCTGAGGCGCCTGATCGTGACTTCTACCGTAACGTTTAGTGATTCGAGCTCTGCGGCGCGGGCCAGGCCCTCCGCGTTAGCGCGATAAAGATGCGGTGTCATGGCCAATAAATCCTTGATGGCGGCTTTGTCAGGAAGGGCCAGATTGTAGCAAACAACGGATGCTCCCAGGTTTGTGAATCCATCTGGGGCAGTTCCCTGGGCTTTTTTAGGCTCTTTTAGTTCTGGATAAATGATTTCACGCAGCTCTTTAAGGTGGTTTGGCCCGGCATCCATCTGAACAACCTCACCACCGGGCCTGAGCACCCGGGCAAACTCTGCGTACACGGGAAAACCGAACAGGCACAGTATACGATCCAGTGTTTCGGGCAATACAGGCAGGTTGGCATTGCTGCCCACAACCCAAGCTGACTTTTTGTACTGTTTTGCGGCTGATAACACGGCCGACTTGGATATATCCAGCCCTATCAGGGCGAGCGTCGTCGTTTGCGGTGCGCTATTGGCCAGATAACGCATGTAGTACCCCTCCCCGCATCCCGCATCCAAACAACTGATGGATGGCTCACTGAAACCTTCAGGGAATACGGCATGGCTGAGCGCCTCGGCGATGGGTTGATAGAACCCCGTACTCAGGAAACGTTGACGCGCTGCGACCATCTCTTTGTTGTCGCCTGGATCTTTCGAGCGCTTGTTCTGTACCGGTAGTAGGTGAACATACCCTTGGCGGGCAATATCGAAACTGTGGCCGGCATCGCACTGCCAATTGTGACCCTTTTTCTGCAATGCAGAACCGTCGAGTGGGCAAGCAAGAGCTTCAAACGCGCTGATGGTCATTCTGATGTATCCGGGGTTGTAGGCGTGTTACACGTATTGGCTGACAGTTTATGGTGCGGCAACAAAAAAGACACCCGAAGGTGCCTTTTTTTAAGCCTTAGAGAAAGTTACAGAACTTTCTTCAGCTCTTCTTCAAGTTCCGGTACTGCTACAAACAGGTCCGCTACCAGGCCGTAATCGGCAACTTGGAAGATCGGCGCTTCTTCATCCTTGTTGATCGCAACGATCACCTTGGAATCAGACATACCGGCCAAGTGCTGAATGGCACCAGAAATACCAACCGCTACATACAGATCAGGGGCAACAATCTTACCGGTCTGGCCTACCTGCATGTCGTTTGGCACAAAGCCAGCATCGACAGCTGCACGGGATGCACCCATACCAGCGCCCAGCAGATCAGCAATCTTCTCCAACATTTTGAAGTTTTCGCCGTTCTGCATGCCACGACCGCCGGAGATAACAATACCGGCGCTGGCAAGTTCAGGACGATCAGATTTAGCTTTCTGCTCGCTTACAAAGGAAGAGAGGCCCGCGTCTTTTACAACGTCCAGTTGCTCAACCGAAGCCGAACCACCTTCAGCGGCCACCGGATCAAAACCTGTCGGGCGAACGGTTATGACCTTGATGCTGTCGTTGGCCTTAACCGTTGCGATAGCGTTACCGGCATAGATCGGACGAGCGAAGGTGTCTTCAGACTCAACGCGGATGATGTCAGATACCTGAGCAACGTCCAATAGCGCAGCAACGCGCGGCATGAAGTCTTTACCTGTTGTACCGGCAGCGGCCAGAATGTGGCTGTAGCCTTTGCCCAGCTCAGCAACCAGCTCGCCCAGGTTTTCACCTAGGAAGTGGCCGTAAGCTGCGTTATCGGCAACCAATATCTTTGCAACACCTTCAGCTTTTGCTGCGGCTTCTGCAACGGCACCGCAATTTTCGCCGGCAACAAGCACATCAATATCGCCACCGATGGCCTTGGCAGCCGCTACAACGCTAAGAGTAGCCTGCTTAAGGCTGCTGTTGTCGTGTTCAGCAATTACAAGGATGCTCATTTAGATCACCTTCGCTTCGTTCTTCAGTTTATCGACCAGCTCGGCAACGTCGGCCACTTTAACACCTGCCTTACGGGCAGCCGGTGCTTCCACTTTCAGAGTGGTCAGGCGTGGGGTGATTTCAACACCTAGGTCAGCCGGGCTCATGACGTCGAGTGGCTTTTTCTTGGCCTTCATAATGTTTGGCAGAGACGCGTAGCGTGGCTCGTTCAAACGCAAGTCTGTGGTTACTACCGCTGGCAGATTCAGGGAAACGGTCATAAGACCACCGTCTACCTCACGGGTGACATTTACTTTTTCGCCATCAACAGCCACTTCTGAAGCGAAGGTGCCCTGACCCATTCCAGTCAGTGCAGCCAACATCTGGCCAGTCTGGTTATTATCAGAATCGATGGATTGCTTACCAAGAATGACGAGCTTTGGCTCTTCCTTCTCAACAACGGCTTTAAGCAACTTAGCCGCCTCAAGAGACTGAACTTCTTCGTCTGCCTCAATGTGGATACCACGGTCAGCACCCAGCGCCAATGCAGTACGAATCTGCTCTTGGCACGCCTTGGGGCCTATGGAAACCACTACGATTTCGCTAGCAATACCCTTTTCTTTAAGGCGAACCGCTTCTTCAACAGCGATTTCGCAGAATGGGTTCATTGCCATTTTGACGTTGGCGAGATCAACACCAGTGTTATCCGGCTTGACACGTACCTTTACGTTGTAGTCGATTACTCGTTTTACAGCGACCAGAACCTTCATAGATTCCTCGTTCTTCTACGATGGGTTAATGACTCTCAATTAAAAACACTCTACGACTGGCCCGTGTGGGCGGGTTACAGAGCATTCTCAATTGCTTCGTCTCGGCGCAAGATACCGCATATGGGTATACAGGCCAAACGCTACAAACAGCGGCCTCACACAGGGCCATCCGTCACGGCGCAATAATACTGAAGGCAAAGATAAAATGGGTCAATAGTCCAGTGAGACGCCCCACACGTGTTTTCTGAGCCAATCAGTAGGTACTGCCCGTGCTGTTAATAGCATTAATACGCTGAGCAATAGATTCAGCGCTTTGAATTACAGCACAAAACTACAATGCCAAAGCTTCGTGCAAATTTCAAACAAACGTTTGTTTGAATCATTAAATACGCTATCCTCTGAGTGTATATAGCTGGAGTATTCAGCTGTGAGTAGTCGTCTGGGAGCACTTTTAGCGGTATGATGGCGCTCTAGAAACTAAAGCCTGCGGGCATATAATATTCATTAAATGTGTGAGGAGACCAACGTGGAACGCGAATCGATGGAATTTGATGTTCTTATCGTCGGCGGCGGCCCTGCTGGCCTGTCGGCAGCTTGCCGTGTTATGCAGCTGGCACAAGAAGCCGGCGAAGAACTGACCGTTTGTGTGGTAGAAAAAGGTTCTGAAATCGGCGCTCATATCCTGGCCGGTACGGTATTTGAACCCACTGCCCTCAATGAACTCTTCCCCGATTGGAAAGAGAAAGGCGCACCTCTGAATACCCCGGTTACCCGTGATGATATTTTCCTGCTGAAAAACCAGGAAAACGGAACCAAGATTCCGAACGCATTTGTTCCCAAGAACATGCACAACCACGGCAACTACATTATTAGCCTTGGTAACCTGTGCCGCTGGCTTGCTGAGCAAGCAGAAGCCTTAGGCGTTGAAGTTTACCCAGGCTTTGCTGCGGCCGAGACCATTATAGAAGACGGCCAGGTTAAAGGCATTCTTACGGGTGACATGGGCGTCGCTGCCGATGGTTCAGAAAAAGACGGCTATATGCCAGGCATGGAACTGCGTGCCAAGTACACCCTGTTTTCAGAAGGTTGTCGTGGCCATTTGGGCAAGCGCCTGATCAGCGATTTCAGGCTGGATGAAGGTAAAGATCCCCAGCATTACGGCATCGGCATTAAAGAACTGTGGGACATCGACCCGGCTAAACATGAGCCAGGCCTAGTTGTGCACACAACCGGCTGGCCCCTGAGTGAAACCGGCACTACCGGTGGCTCTTTCCTTTATCACCTTGAAAATGGCCAAGTGTATGTGGGCTTGATTGCTGACCTTTCTTACAGCAACCCGCATATGAGCCCGTTTGATGAATTCCAGCGTTTGAAGCTTCACCCAGAATTCAGCAAATACCTGGAAGGTGGCAAGCGTGCATCCTACGGTGCTCGTGCATTGGCCAAAGGCGGATACAACTCTCTGCCAAAAATGAGCTTCCCGGGCGGTCTCCTGCTGGGATGCGATGCGGGCACGATGAACAGCTCCAAGATTAAAGGCTCCCACACGGCTATGAAGTCTGGCCTACTGGGCGCAGAAGCGGTATTTGAAGCCTTGAAGAATGGTCAATCTGGTGAGGAAATCACCAGCTTTGCTGATCGTTTCGAAAAGAGCTGGCTCTACAAAGAGCTATATGACGAGCGCAACTTCGGCCCTGCAATGCACAAGTTTGGCAACGTCATCGGTGGCGCAATCGCCTTCTTTGAGCAGAACATTCTGCACAGAAGTCTGCCTTTCACCCTGCGCGATTTAACGCCAGACCACGCCACAATGAAGCTTGCGTCTGAATGTAAAAAAATCAATTATCCTAAGCCAGATAATAAGCTGACATTTGATCGCCTAACGTCGGTGTTCGTTTCCAACACCAACCACGCGGAAAACCAGCCGGTTCACCTGAAGCTGACTGACCCGGATATTCCGATCAACGAAAACCTGCCGAAGTACGATGAGCCCGCTCAGCGCTACTGCCCTGCAGGGGTTTACGAAGTGGTTGAGAAGGACGATGGCAGCGGTAAGCGGTTCCAGATCAACGCTCAGAACTGTGTTCACTGCAAGACGTGTGACATCAAGGATCCTGCACAGAACATTACCTGGGTAACGCCGGAAGGCGGCGGTGGGCCAAACTACCCCAATATGTAGATTGGCAAGCTAGTCCCGCGCATTGAGTTAATTGATGCGTTGAAAGCGGAGGTGCGGTTAAAACTGCACCTCCGCTTTTTTATGGGTGCCATTTTTCAGGCATAAAAAAGGCCCCCGCAGGAGCCTTTCTAGAAACGGCTTATACACTCTTAGTGAGCGTGGCCGTGTTCCTGTTCTTCATCAGTGGCGTCGCGCGCTTCAAGGACTTCCACATCGAAGTGCAACGTTTCGCCAGCCAACGGGTGGTTCGCATCAATTGTGACGGTTTCTTCGTTGACTTCCATCACACGAACTACCTGGGGGCCGTCCGGAGTTTGTGCTTGGAACTGCATGCCTGGCTCGATGCTCTCTACACCTTCAAAGGCGGTACGCGGAACAGGCTGAACCAGTTCTTCGTTAATTTCGCCGTAGCCTTCAGCCGGCTCTACAGAAACCTTTACCTGGTCGCCTACGTTTTTTTCGTTCAGTGCACTTTCAAGTCCACCGATGATAGCTTGTGCACCTTCGAGATAAGCCAGCGGCTCGCGACCTTCTCCACGAGAGGAGTCCAGCTCTTCTCCCTGGTTGTTGGTGAGCGTGTAATTGATGGTGACAACGCGAGGTTGGGCCATGTGATCTCCTTGAGTGTCGCAATGACTGTATGTTTGATTAAAAGTAATATAGTGCGTTTTCCACCGTCATTTCTGGGGGCGCCCCACGGCTTTTCAACCGCCCTGCCCAATTTTATAGAAATTTCCGTGACTAAATACGCCCAGTACAGTGTTTCCATCGATAGTCTGTTCAACAACATGCTCTGCTAGATCATAATAAGCTGCTGTTGTAAGCCGGGCGTCAACTCCGTGACGTACCCGTATAATTGGCCGGGGTTGCCCAGAGTCTTCGTAGCTACCTACCTCGAGCGGATGCTCATTGCACACCTCAAGCGTTTCACCCACGTTGGTTGTCAGCTTTATGATCTGCTGCTCGCCGGTGCCCTCTACCTTAAGAGAGTGAGCAAGCAGTGGCGTGTCTTCTACCTGAATCCGCCACTTCTCTACCGGTGTTAAGAGGTAGTACTGGCCGTCTTCTTCGCGCCGAAGAATGGTAGAGAACAGCTTTACTATCGCTTCCCTGCCCAGGGCCTCGCCTTTGTGGATCCATTGCCCGTCACGGCTTATGCGAAGATCCATATCGCCCGAAAGCTCCGGGTGCCATTTTTCAAGCGGAGGCCGGCTGAGGTTCTTCGTGGTTTTCTTCACTTGCTCGACGAGATTTTCCGGGTTCTGGCTCATAACTCTCCTCCCTAAACTGGGCAAAACTGGGTTTTCAAGTCGGCACAGCCGGGACCGACCACTGGCAAATCGAGAACAACGGCCTGAGCAGTCATGAACGGAATGCCGCGCCTGTGCCCATCAACTAGCAGGGTGGACAGGCAGCCGACCAAAGGCATATGAGAAACCAGCATCAACGGCGAATGCTGGTTTTCAAGGAGGGCGTTCAGGCATAACCCAGGGTCATCTTCAGGCGTGATGAAGGCTTTTTCTTCTACGGGGCAGTTGAGGATTTCCGACACAATGGCCGCTGTCTGCCTTGCCCGCACATAGGGGCTGGTCCAGATTTGCTCTGGCCGCCAAGGCGACGCGGCAATTTGCGCTGCGCATTCCGCCACTTGGTGACGGCCAGCTTCGGTGAGCGTTCGTTCCTGATCCAGCGTGTGCCAGCCGGCTTCGCCGTGACGCATGATAAGCAAGTGCACAGCTCACCTCCCTGGAGTTAGTTCGTTATTCGGCGATGGTCCGCGGCAGGATGAATTCAACGTCCGAGTTCTGTACAGACATCATCAAACTGTTTATCACTGCACTGATGGATGCATCTCTGTAGAGAATTTCATAAAGACCGCGCACCAGTGGCATGTAAATGCCGATAGCCTCGGACTTTTCTTTCACCAATTCGAGGGTGTAGATCCCCTCCGCTACCTGACCCAGTTCTGCGACTGCATCGTCGAGTTTCTTGCCCTGCCCAACCGCATATCCAATTCTATAATTACGGCTTTTTGATGAGGTGCAAGTAACGATCAAATCTCCGACGCCCGCCAGCCCCATAAATGTCATGGGATTGGCACCGAGACTGACAGCAAAGCGGCTCATTTCCGCCAGCCCGCGCGTAATCAGCATGGCCTTGGCGTTTTCGCCCATATCCAATGCCGATGCAAGGCCGGCCACAATGGCATAGATGTTCTTGAGCGCGCCCGCCAGCTCAACACCGTAAATATCCACGTTGGCGTACACACGAAAATACTCGCAGCCGAGCAAGTCCTGAACCGTGCGCCGCACGTCGAGATCCTGGGCGGCAATAACGGTTGCCGTAAGATCCCGATTTACAATTTCACTAGCCAGGTTTGGCCCGCTCAGCACGCCAATACGGCAGCGGGGTATTTCTTCTTGGAGAACTTCGCTCATCAGCTTAAAGCCATGAGCTTCAATACCCTTGGTGAGGCTGACAACAATCTGTCCTTCGCGGAATTTGCTGCTGTTTTCGCGTATAACTGAGCGAAAAGCCTTACTCGGGATAGCTACAAATACAATTTCAGCTCTATTTACGGCGTCTGCAAGATCGGTGGTGGGTTGGATGTTCCCTTTGATCTCTATACCGGGCATATAACGGCTGTTTATCCCGGTTGTGCGAATTTCGTCGGCTTGGCCTTCGTCACGCATCCAGAAATGAACCCGATGGCCATTCTCTCCGAGTACTTTTGCCATGGCAGAACCGAAGCTGCCTCCTCCGAGAACCGCTACATCGCGTACCGGCTCTTTGGCCTCGTTCGCTAGGGGCTCATTTTTTTCGGGCATAATTATTCCGTCTGTTTTGAATCAGGTCTAAATCTGCAGACTCGTGATGCTAGGCGCTGCGGCTCAGCCGGGCTCTTCACATTCCAGGGCACGCACCAGATTCTTGAACTCTTCCCGGTTTTGCTGGTTTAGCCCCATAAGAACTTTATGAGCATCTAATACCTTTTCACGAACGTCTTGCTCGCTAGCCCTCAACACGGGTATTTCTTCCAATTCTTCAATTCGTGAGGCAGGCTCACGGACAATAATGAAGATCTTGTCGAAACCCATAGAGGTAATGACACGGGTGATATCCGGGTTGTTAGAAATCAGCGTAGGTAAAAAGTGGCTTTGCTTTTGGGCCGCCATGGCGATCTTGGCGAGCAGGCCGAGGGTGGTGCTATCGATGATTTCAGTTTCGGTGAGATCAATCACCACGGTCTTAAATTGCGGATCCAGGGTGATGGAGTCAACTAGATTGTCCAGCGTACAACAAAGGTTGAGCCGGATTTCTCCAATAAACTTCAGGACGTAAATGCCCTGTTTTTCAGCCTGCAAGATTTTATAACCAGCCATGCCTCACACTGCCACTATTTCAACGACGAGTTGTCTAACACTGGAACTATATCAGTAACCGTCACAATACCAATATCGTCCGGTAACTCTGTGATCTCGTCGAGATTGAGAGCCTCGCTAAGAGATGCGACAGTGTGACGACCTCCAGATACGAGTTCAAGTAGTCTCTGCTCCTTTTCATCAAGACTCTTTTGACGGATGACTTCGAGAATGCCATCTGAAAACAGAATCAAGTGGAAGGGTTTGTCCAGAGGAACCTTGTACACTTCCCACTGTGGTGACTCAAAAAGTCCTACGGGAAGGCCGCTGCCCTCCAAAAAAGCGGTTTCGCCATCTTCAAACGACAATACTGGCATCGGAAAGTGGGCGCCTACCGCATACTCTAATGTACGCTCACTAAGGGAAATGATGCCAACAAAAACGGTTACGTGTTTACCCAGACCGGTATCGAGCAGTTCTGAGTTAATTCGCTCAAGAAACCGATCGGGATAAAGGATATCGTCGCTGGACCCACGGCGGAAGTTACGCTGTAAGCGATTGCTGAGATTTTTGAGGAGTACGGTCACAAACGCAGAGCTGGCTCCATGGCCGGATACATCGGCAATGTAGACCAGTGTTTTGTCTTCCGTGAGTCGAAAATAGTCGAGAAAATCGCCACTCAAATACAAAGACGGTTTGATCAAATGATCAATATACAGGCCGCCAGTGATCTGTTCTTTTTCCGGCAGCATGCGCAACTGCACCTTGCGCCCTGCTCTCTGGTCCGCACGCAGCTCTGCAATTCCGTCTCTCAGGTCGCGGTTGGCTTCTTCAAGCTCTTGCCTGTAAAGCTGATTCAGACGACGCACGCGCACCCTTTCGAGCAGCTTGCGAATAACATCACCCAAAGCGCTTTTATTTTGGCCGCAAGGTTTGAGCAGAAAATCGGCAGCCCCTGCACGAAGCGCGTCGACGACGTGTTTGCTGGATTCGGTGGATGAGCAAGCAACGATAGGCGTGAGCGATTCTGACTCTTCCAGACGATCTGCCAAGCTCTCGATTTCGGTGGGCGAGAGGTCTGCAAAGATTACGTCGGGCATGTTATCGTCAATAATCGCGCTTGCCTCAGCGAGATCGCGACAGCCTGAGACGTAAAACCCTTTCGTTTCTAGGTAGCGCGCAAGATCGGCGCGAGCCTTCTCGTCGGCATCAATGATCAGAATACGAATTAGTAGGCGCTCGGTGCGCGAGGTCATGGCTACTGCCCTAAACTACCAGCGATAAACGAAAAATGGCGTGTCAAAACCTATTTTGGCATGCCCCTGTGATATAACAAGGCCAGTTTGGCGAAATCCGGAGATTCCTGCGAATGAGAAGAGCGGTAAATGACCTGTTAGGTGCTTATGACAAGCTGATCATGGATCCGGTTCACGGTGCGATCCCGCTATATCGACATGAGATTCAGGTGATTGACCACCCTCTGTTCCAGCGGCTGCGCAACATCTGCCAGAATGACATCCTAAGCTTGGTTTTCCCAGGTGCGACTCACTCCCGCTTTCTACACAGTATTGGTGTGATGCATGTGGGCACCCGCATGTTCCGCTCGATGATTGATGCCTATCTGCGCGAACGTCAGCTGAGTGAACAGACCGATCTGAGCTTGAGCCAATTGGATGCCATAGATTACTTGGCTAAAACCATCCGCCTCGGCTGTTTGCTTCATGACGGCGGTCACTCCAGCTTCTCTCACCAGTTCACCCAGGCACAACGTATTCGTGAACTGATGTCCCGGCCCGGTCGGTTTGCAGACTTGTGGAAAGGCGTTGATTATTCCGCTTACCATAGTGAAGAGCCGGAAGAATTGGAGCATGAACACTATTCAGTGCGGGTTGCCCATGATGTACTTTGTGCGGTGGATCTGGAAAGCGCGGGGATTGTCGCCCGGGATGTCATCGGCATCATGGAAACCACAGATGTAGCCCCCAGCGAAACCTTCTGCCGTCATGCCCGAACGTTTTGGGGCTTCATTGCCGGCGAGGATGCAGAAGCCGAATCACTGATCAGCGAAAACATTCCGCGCCTGGTGCTGGATCTGCTCGCCTCCATTGTATCTGGTGAAATTGATGCCGACCGCGCCGATTACATGCTGCGGGACGGGTTCCACTCATCCGTTACCATTGGCGGATTTAACCTGGACCACCTACTAAGCAACCTGCGTTTTGGCTGGGATGAATCAGAGCCTTGGTTGGGGCTGGCGATTACCCAAAAAGGTCTAGGGGCGTTGGAGGACTTTGTTTACAGCCGCTATCAAATGTATCGCAAGGTGTATGCACATAAGACTGCTTTGGGATTTGACTGGCTTTTGCGTGAGGCCATCAACGAAGTTCTGGAAGACCCAGAAAGCTTTGAGTGGATCGATACCTGCCTGAGCAACATGCAGTACTTCGCCGAGCTTACCGATAGTTTCTTCTGGGAAGCCTTCCGAAAGGTGGCACGTCGGCGGCCGGAGAGCTTTTCTTTTTGCATCGTTAATCGCGTAAAACTGAACCATCTCGATACCCGTGAAGATCTCTCACCCAGCGAAATTGCCAGCCATAGCGCCTGGCTGGCCGAGGCCATGGATCTGAACCCGGCCCACGTGGTCACCTGCTCCATGCGCGCCCGCTTCTCCAACATTCAAGACAATTTTAACGGCATCAAGGTGCTGATTCGGGACCCGGTACACCGTACCCGCTCGCTGAAACAGATCACCGATGTGAGTGCCTTTTTCAGCAAATTTAGCGACGGAACCATTACCCACTTCTACACCCGCCCAGACAGCACAAAAGATACCGGGCCAAGCATTACCTGCTAACCGGGTTTTCCGTGCACGCAGACACTAAGCTGCAGGCGCTGTCGAAGGCGCCTTCAACCCTGCCACCGCTGAGCCAATCACCCGCAATACCAATACCCTGCTTTGGAAACCACAGGTGGCCGGGGTTGGCACCGCCTTCAGAGCGGGCGTACAGCCAGCGGTGCGGTACTGTGTCCGTAACGGCCACTTGGGTTCCCGTCAGTTCCCGAAACGCAGCAACCATCTCTTTAGCGACCTGTTCTGGCGGAGTTTCTACATTCCTCTCAGTCCATTGCGGATTCGCATGCAGAACCCACCAAGCGCCCTTGCCTTCCTGAGCTACGTTTTTGCGGCCCGGTTTGCTGGAGTTGTTGGCTGCCCAATAAAGCACCGGATGTTCACAGCGCATGCCTTCGTGCCGGGGCCAGGGGTTTTCTTCAAAATGCGCGGCTACGGCCCAGCATGGCAGCACCCGGCTTACGGCATCATCAAGCTGTGCAGCCAGTTCAGGCAGATTACTCTGGGCAAGCAGGTCTCGCGCCTGGGCAGGCGGAGCGGTAATAATAACCTGATCGAATTCACCCACCTGCTTGCCATGGGTATCAGACAGCACCCAGCCCCCGTCAAATTGAGCTAAGCTTTCAATGCGGGTTTCCGAAACCACGGTTGCGTGGGCGGAGAGCGCGCGAGAAATGGCGGTCATTCTGGGGGTGCCGACGTAGCGAAGCTCGTCGGGAAATGCCTGCCACTGGCCATCGCTGCTGTGAAATCCGAACTGGCCGTCCCAGATAGCAAAGCTGCTATCGCCTGCGAACTCCGTAAGGAACGGCAGGAAATCCGGATTACGGGAGGTGAAGTACTGAGCGCCTATATCAGCAGAGCCTTCGCCCACTCGTTTTGCTGCAAGCCTGCCACCTGGGCCCCGGCTTTTTTCAAACACCGTTACTTCGTGCCCCTGCTGTTTCAGCTTAATAGCTGAAGTCAGGCCAGAAAGGCCTGAACCAACAATCGCAATGCGGCGTATATCAGTTGTACGGAACGTCTCATTAAACATGGTCTATGGTGCATCCAAGTGCTGTGGTCAGAGCGTACAAACCATCAAGTGAAAGGGCAATCAGGGTATGACCCGAGTGCAAAACGTGTTTATCAATATTCTGAGATGGTTCGATTCCGACGCCGGTTCGGATCACATAGATGTAACTTCCCGAGCCTTCAATGTTGTGCGCGTCATTCCGTTTCTGGCGCTGCACCTGGCATGCCTACTGGCCTTCTACACCGGCGTAAGTGCGGTTGCAGTCGGATTCGCCGCCTTCTTTTTTTGGGTGCGAATGTTTGCCATTACCGGATTCTACCACCGGTACTTTGCACACAAGACGTTTAAAACCAGCCGCCCTGCTCAGTTCATATTTGGAGTGCTGGGTGCCAGCGCCGCTCAACGCGGCCCGCTTTGGTGGGCTGCACACCACCGGCACCACCACCAGCACTCTGATCGGGAACAAGATCTGCATTCCCCTCATCAAGAAGGCTTCTGGTGGTCACACATGGGCTGGTTTACCTGCGATGCCGGCTTTGCGACCGATGAAAAGCGTATACGCGACTGGCTGAAGTTTCCCGAGCTAAAGCTTATCAATCGTTTTGACTCACTGATACCTGCTGCTGCAGCCATTCTGATATATGGCTTGGGTGAAGCGCTTGCAGCTTGGGCGCCGGGGCTTGGCACTAACGGTTTACAGATGCTGATTTGGGGCTTCTTCGTCTCTACCGTGGCGCTATTCCATGCAACGGTTTCCATAAACTCGCTTTCCCATGTGTGGGGCAAGCGCAGGTTTGAGACTCCCGACGACAGCCGCAATAACTTCTGGCTCGCTTTGCTGACCTTCGGCGAAGGCTGGCACAACAACCACCATCGCTGGCCCCAGTCCGTTCGTCAGGGCTTTCGGTGGTACGAAATTGATGTGACATGGTACGGGCTCTGGCTGTTGTCAAAGCTGGGCATCATCTGGGATCTCAACCCGATACCTCAGCGTATTCAGGAAGAAACCCGTCAACTTGACCTAATAAGGAGGGCGCAGAAATGACAACCGTCCCAACAATTGAAGTGGGCCACCCGCATTCGGCGGTGCCCGGCACACTGGAAAGATTTAGGTGGCTCTTTAACGAGCTGGATAAAGGCAACCTGAACAAATTGCCCGACGTGTACAGCGAGGACATCCAATTTCAGGATCCGCTGGGCGCAGTGGACGGTCTCGATGCGTTAACACGCTATTTTGCGGGGGCATACACCAACGTTATTTCCTGCCATTTCGTCTTCGACGATGCAGTGGTTCAGAACAGTTTTTCCACGATTCCTTGGGTGATGCACCTCCGACATAAACGTATTCTGGGTGGGCGCGAGATTCAGGTAGCCGGCATCAGCCACGTTGAAATCAAAAACGGAAAAATCTGTTACCACCGAGACTACTTTGATGCCGGTCAGCTCTTGTACGAAAACCTGCCGGTGATTGGTAGTTTTATACGTTGGGTTAAGGGTTACGCGGGATGAGTGAACGCCTCGATACTGTATCTAATATCTGGGTTACCGGCGCCAGTTCCGGCATTGGAGAATGCGTAACTCGCGCCCTAGTTAGGGGCGGGCACACGTTGGTTGTTACCGGGCGTCGGCCAGAGCCTCTTGAGCAAATAAAAGCCCTTGCACCAGAGCGCATTACACCTGCCGCAGCGGATACAACCAGCAAGGACGATCTGCAGTCGATTGCGCCCGCACTGGAATCCCATGGCAATCTGAACATGGCTATCCTCAACGCCGGTACTTGCGAATATCTCGATATCGCGAATTACAGCAGCGATGTGATTGAGAAGAACATACAAACTAACGTAATCGGTACAGCCCGTTGCGTTGAGATCGCCCTGCCGGCATTGCGCCGTACCCGTGCCAAAGGATTGCCCGCCACTTTGGTTATTGTGGGCTCGTCTGCCTGGTGGTTCCCCTTCGCCCGTGCAGAAGGCTACGGTGCTTCAAAAGCTGCTCTGGCTTATTTTGCACATAGTTTGCGGGCAGATCTTGCGGCCGAAGGCATTGATGTGGTGCTGGTTTCTCCTGGCTTTGTAAAAACGCCACTGACCGAGCGCAACGATTTCCCAATGCCCTTTCTGGTAACAGCTGAAAATGCTGCCGAGCGCATCATTAGCGGCCTTGCCAAGGGCCATAACGAAATCGCTTTCCCAAAACGCTTTACATGGATTCTGAAATGTCTGAGTGCCCTGCCCCAGTCATTGATTGATCGAATGGCCGCCTCCATGGCCCGCAAAGGCTCCAGCGAACAGGAAACAAAGGAATGAGTAACGAACGTCAGCGTATTGCTGTCATTGGCGCCGGTGTGTCTGGCCTAACAGCAGCATGGCTTCTCGCTGAAAAGCACGATGTCGAAATCTTTGAAGCCGGCGATTACGCCGGTGGCCATACCAACACCGAGTATGTAGAGGCAGGTGGGCGCACCTGGCCGGTGAACACCGGCTTTATCGTATTCAACGACTGGATTTACCCAAATTTCATGCGCTTGATGGAGCGCCTGGGCGTGCCTTCAGAAGTCAGTGAGATGAGTTTCAGTGTGGATTCCAGCACGACCGGCCTGCAATACAACGGAACCAGCCTGAACTCCTTGTTCGCACAGCGTAAGAACCTACTGAACCTGCCCTTTTTGAATATGGTGCGGGAGATTCTGAGGTTCAATAAAGAAACCCGTGCAGACATGGCGGCCGGCAGGGTTCAAAGCACCGAAACACTGGGTGAGTACCTGAACCGTAACGGCTATTCCCGGTATTTCCGGAACAACTATATTGTGCCCATGGGTGCAGCCATATGGTCGGCGCCGGAAATCGTGCTTGAGCAGTTCCCGATACGGTTTTTTCTGCAGTTCTTCAATAATCACGGCATGCTGTCGGTGGACGATCGCCCAACTTGGCGCGTTATTTCCGGTGGTTCGGCACAGTACGTAAAGGCCATGATGGAACGCTTGGGGGGCAGCATGCACTTGAATACCCCGGTGCAAGCTGTAAGCCGGAGTGAGCGTGGCGTTACGGTCAAAACCGATGGCCAGATTCACGAGTTCGATCAGGTTATTTTTGGCTGCCACAGCGACCAAGCCCTAGCCATGCTAACCGACCCCAGCGATCGGGAGCGTGAAATCCTAGGCGCTATCCCGTATCAGAAAAACGATGTGGTACTGCACACAGACAGCAGTGTGTTGCCAGAAAACCGCAGAGCCTGGGCCGCGTGGAACTACTTTATCCCCAAGCACAGCACTGAACCAGTTTCTGTTACCTACAATATGAACACGCTGCAGAATTTCCACGATGCACCGGAAACTTTCTGCGTCACCCTGAACCGCAGTCACGACATTGCGCCAAATAAGGTGATCAAACGTTTCAGTTACGCCCACCCGGTGTTTACGCTCGACGCGGTTCAGGCTCAGGAACGCTACAGGGAAATCGGCAATAAAAACCGTACGCATTATTGCGGCGCCTACTGGTTCAACGGCTTCCATGAAGATGGCGTGCGCAGTGCGCTGCGGGTAACCAGTGATTTTGGAGTGGAGCTCTAACAATGGACAGCCAATGGCTACAAGGCTCAATCCGGCACCGGCGCCTGTACCCCGTTCGGCATGAGTTTGCATACCACACGGGCATGCTGGCGTTAGATACGGACGAGTGGCATCAGGTAGCCAACGTTAGCCCGTTCTTTTCTCTGGAACGCTTTAACTGGATGTCCCTAAAGCGCAAAGACTATTTCCGGCCCGAAGCCGGTGATCTGTCAGAAGCGGTGCGCGAACAGGTCGAAGCGGCAACCGGCTGGCGCCCAGACGGCGCAGTAGAGCTAATTACCCATCCCCGCTACGCCGGATACGTGTTCAATCCGGTTAGCTTTTACTTTTGCTACCGTGCAAGTGAAAGCGGTGCTAATGGCGACGTTCCAGCCGTCATAGTTGCGCAGATCACCAACACACCTTGGCACGAACGCCACGTTTACTGCCTGGAAACCACGGGAAGCGAGCCTAACTCTGCAGGCTGGCGCACCGAGTCGTTCCGATTCACCAAGCGTTTTCATGTTTCGCCGTTCAATGCCATGGCGCAGCACTACGAATGGACATTCAGTTTCCGCGGGCCGGAACTAAGAATTCACATGAACGTGTTGGAAGAAGGCAAAAAACATTTCGATGCCACGCTTGTAGTCCAAAGAGCTCCGCTTACACGTAAAACCCTCCATAGAAGCTTGCGCCAATTCCCCGTTGAAGCGCTCAAGGTTGCTGCCGGTATTTACTGGCACGCCATCAAGCTGAAACTCAAAGGCGCTCCGTTCTACACCCACCCGGATAAGCTCGCTGAAAGTGATCCTGCCCACAAACTGGGAAGCGGCGACCAGGGCGTAGACGTAACCCGCGTGGATGACTCAAACAAGACTCGAGGAAAAGTAAGCTCATGGAGAACATGAACACATCGGCCAACCGTATTGCCAACTCCCAGGAAACCGCGTCCCTGGCCAGTCGGGTTGCCAGAAGCCTTGTCATCCAGCAGCTCCGGCAGTTGGGTGAAGGCACGTTGACCATCCGGGAACCCGGCATGGACGATCTGGTATTTGGTGATGGCAACACCGGCCATCAACCTGCTGAGCTAATTGTTCATGATCAGAGTACTTGGCGGGACTTGCTGACGGGAGGTAGCGTTGGCGCTGCCGAAGCCTATGTAGCTGGAGACTGGTCATCCCCCGACCTAGTTGCTCTGCTCCGGTTTTTTACCCGCAATATCGACCGCATGAATGAGTTTGAGGATAAATTCAGCTGGATAACCAAGCCTGCACTCAAAGGGCTTCACTGGCTTAATCGGAACACAAAAGACGGCTCACGAAAGAACATCAGTGCGCACTATGATCTGGGCAACGATCTTTTCGAGACGTTTCTCGACCCTACTATGATGTATTCGTCCGCCATTTACCCAAGCGCGGAATCAACACTTGAAGAAGCCGCCGTTCACAAGCTGGATACCATTTGCCAGAAGCTGGTTTTACAACCAGGCGACCTGGTAATCGAGATAGGAACCGGCTGGGGCGGCTTTGCCATACACGCGGCCAAACACTACGGCTGCCACGTAACCACCACCACAATCTCTAAAGAACAGTTGGAGCTTGCACAGGAACGTGTTCGCGCCGAAGGCCTGGAAGACAGCATCACCCTACTGTTTGATGATTATCGGGACCTTGCTGGCCAGTTCGACAAGCTGGTATCCATCGAAATGATTGAAGCTGTGGGCCCACAATTTCTGGATAGCTACTTCAGCCAGATCAACGCACTGCTGAAACCAGATGGACTTGCCCTTGTTCAGGCCATTAACATGCCGGAACAGCGTTACCAGAGGGCCCTGAAAAACGTGGACTTTATCCAGCGCTTTATTTTTCCTGGAAGCTTCATTCCTTCGTTCGGTGCAATCCTGGAATCGGTGCGCAATGAGTCGAATCTGGTTCTCACCCATTCAGAAGATACGGGCTTTCATTATGCCCGCACGCTTCGCGATTGGTGCGATCGCTTTATGGCCAACCGCGAACAGCTCGAGTCCATGGGGTATGACCAGGCGTTCCGCAAACTCTGGCACTTTTACTTTGCCTATTGTGAAGCCGGTTTCAGAGAACGCGCTATCGGCGTATCACAGCTTGTTTTCGCCAAGCCCGGCAATAAGCGGCAGAACATACTGAGCGTATGATCACTTCAGAAACCGCCCGTAATGTGCTGAATTTCATTCTGTTTCAGATCGGTTGGTTTGCTTGCGCGGTTTACCCTGACCTACTTGGGCCGGTGTTAGTTCTGGCTTTCCTGCTTATTCACTTTGTGTTTGTGAGCCAGAATCGCTTTGCAGAACTTCAGTTTATTGCGCTAGGAACGGTTATTGGGTCTTTGCTCGACGGGCTCTGGTTCCGGCTCGGAATACTGGATAGCAGCAGTGGAGCAGTACTTATTACTCCGCTCTGGCTGATTGCGATCTGGGCTATCTTTATGACTACACTAAGCCACTCCCTGAACTGGATCAGTCGCAAAATCTGGCTGGCCTTTGTGTTCGCGCCATTTGCTGGTTCGTTCGCCTATTGGTCTGCTAGCAAAATCGGTGTCGTGGAACTTCCCAATCTCACTCTGTCACTTATCGCGCTCGCGTTCGGTTGGCTGTTGGTATTTCCGCTGCTGCTGTTTGCTCGTAAATCACTTTACCCGGAATTAGCATCGTGAATCGAAGCTCAGTGTGTTTATTAACGGCAGCGATTGCTCTGGCTACACCTGTGTCTGCCGACGTTTTTAAGTTTACCGGAACTGCTGAAAGCCAAGATGGGAAAGCGCTTTATGAGGAGCAACACACAATAGAGGGCTCCTGTGATAACGGCGCGTTCCGGCCACTGGAGCATCGTGTGATCTATAGTCGCCAAGCTGAAGGCGGAAATGAGACGTTCGCTGAAAAGAGCCTCGATTACAGCCCGTCCAACATTCGCCCCACAGTCATTTTCCAGCAACCGGATTTTCAGGAATCTTTGGAGATCTCTTACGCGGATTCGGGGTCTGTGAATGTTGTATGGCAGCAGCCTGGCGGCGATACAAAGCGCTCCAGCGTAGCTGTTTCCGAAAATCTGGTGGTGGATGCGGGTTTTGATAACTTAGTGCGTAGGAACTGGGAGAAGGTCGTCAGCGGCGAATCCGTAAAATTTCGTTTTCTGGCGCCAACCCGGGGAACGGATTACGCTTTCATTCTCGAACCCACTCAAAGCCAGGCTGTGAGGGCTGATCACGTGGTGCAAATCCGCCCGGACAGTATGTTGCTCAAGTTCCTGGTGGATCCCATTATCCTCGGCTACAACAATAAAGGCGCACTCACAGCCTATTCAGGCCTTACCAACGTGCGCGAGAACACTGATCAGAACTACACCGCAACCATCCGCTATGCCGCAAGTACCTATCCGGAATGTGAACTGACCCGTTGAACCTGTCCTCTTCGGGAGGGCAATACAGTGGTTTCAATGTGTTAAACTCCTGCCGGAACCAACGCCGGAGAGTTTTCAGGAGAGCTTTCAGCCATGATGTTTGTGTCTTTTAACGCCAACAGTATCCGTGTCCGCCTACACCAGCTAGAAGCCCTGATTGAAAGCCACAATCCCGATGTCATCGGCATTCAGGAAACCAAGGTAAGAGACGAAGAGTTTCCGGTTGAGGCCATTCGTGAGCTGGGTTACCACGTCCATTTTCACGGCCAGAAAACTCATTATGGGGTCGCCCTGCTTTCCCGCGAGGAGCCAGAACACATCTTTAAAGGCTACTCTGGAGATACAGAAGATGCCCAGCGCCGCCTGATTACCGGGCAATTCACCGTAAATGGTAAAAAGCTTACGGTTATTAACGGTTATTTCCCGCAAGGTGAAGGCCGGGATCATCCGGTAAAATTCCCGGCCAAAAAGAATTTCTACGCGGACCTTATGACCTACTTGGACGACCTAAAAGGCCAAGGTAGCCACGTGCTAGTCATGGGCGACATGAACATTGCGCCTACCGACAAAGACGTTGGTATAGGCCCAGACAACGCCAAACGTTGGCTGCGTACCGGGAAATGCGCGTTCCTTCCAGAAGAGCGGGAATGGCTCGGCCAGATTGAAAGCCGCGGCTATACTGATGTTTTTCGGCACCTTCACCCGGAAGACGCACAAACATTCAGCTGGTTTGATTACCGCAGCAAAGGCTTTGATAAAGACCCTAAGCGTGGCCTGCGCATTGATCTGATTATGGCCAACGACAGCCTACTGCCCAAAGCACGTGAAGCCGGAGTGTCCTTAGGCTTTCGCGCGATGGAGCGGCCATCTGATCACTGCCCGGTTTGGGCCAGTTTTGAACTCTAAGGATTGACTGGGCGCCACATGACAAAAATAAAAACCCGGGATCGCATACTCATCACTAGCCTGTCTCTTTTCAACAGCCAGGGCGAACCCAACGTAACCACCCTGCTCATCTCGGATGAGCTGGATATGAGCCCTGGTAATCTGTATTACCACTTCAAGAGCAAGGGCAGCATCGTAGAAGAGTTGTTTACGGCATTTGAAGCGGAAATGCTGGACTTGCTTGCGGTTCCGGAAGATGTGGATATTAGCCTGGATCAACAGAGTTTTTTCCTGCACCTGTTATTCGAAGCTGTGGCTCGTTACCGGTTTCTATACCAGGATCTGGTTAACGTGTTGTCCCGCTATGAACGTTTACAAGTGCGCTTCAAGCGGGTCCTGCTGAAGAAAACAGCGGCTTTCCGAAGTATTTGTGAAAGCCTGCGACGCCAGAACATGATGAGTATTGAACAGAGTGAGTTGAACTCGTTGTGTGAGCAACTAACTCTAACAGCCTGTTACTGGAGCGCCTTCGACACACTCTCTCATCTTGATGATCGTGAGTCTGTCGACCCCGGCCGGGGTGTGTACCAGATGATGCATCTGATGCTGCCCTATTTCGCGCCCGAGCAGCAGGAGCATGCAAAACTGATCAGCCAGGACTATCTGTAAAAAACGTTACTCTTCTTCGTCTCTACCATTGCGGTTTCTCAGCCCGGACAGCTCAGCTTCTAACGCTTCTATTCTGCTCTCAAGCGCTTCGATATCTTCCTTACGGTGAATGCCCAGCCGACGTAGTGCTCCTGATACTCGCTCATCAAACAAGTGCTCTAGCCTGTCCCAAGTGCCCGTTGCCCGCTCACGTACACCCCCAACGCGATCTTCCACTGAGCGGATCTGCTTCTCCACCACGCCGCGAGTTCTGTTTTCCAGTTGCTCACCTTCCTGCACCAGGCGATCAAAAAAACGGCCGGTATCCTCTTCTGCCTTAGTAAATGCACCTAAGCCAGCAAGCCAGATTTGACGGGCTGAATCCTTTATTTTTCCTGCCAACTGCGGATCATTCTCGGGCTTCTTGTCGTTTTCATCTGACATATAACAACCTCTGGGAAGCGAAAGTGCGCTTAAGGTGCCATTATATTACAGCTCGCAACTAAATTCAGTCGCCCTGAAAGCCGCATAACCACAAGCTTCAGTATTAAGGATGCGTTGCATATGACAAAATGATATTAACGAAAAGCGCTAGAAGCTTGAAGTGTTCAAAATATAGGCAATACTTGCTTATACTGGAGTCCCTGCTGACGCCGGTTTGTCTGGAAGTCTTTAATGGATACTACTCGCACGCCTCTGCCCGGCATTCCCGCCGGGCTTTTTTTGGTATTATATCTGCCGATTATATGCTTATACCAAAACTAGCTTTAGAGGAGCTTCTGAATGATTGATATTGCCTGGAGTAATTTTACTCCCTGGACCGCACTCACCGGCGGTGTGTTGGTCGGCCTCGCTGCCGCGAGTTTTCTTCTGCTGAACGGAAGGATTGCCGGAATCAGCGGCATTCTGGGCGGTTTTCTGGCCCCCACTGCCGGTGACATTAGCTGGCGAGTTGCTTTTTTAGCCGGTCTTATCGGTGCTCCCGGCCTGTGGATGCTGGTCACAGAGTTGCCACCTATCGAGATAGAAGCGGGATACCCTGCACTCATTATCGCGGGCCTTCTTGTGGGAGTTGGCACTCGTTACGGCTCAGGTTGCACCAGTGGTCACGGCGTTTGTGGCCTGTCGCGGTTATCTCCTAGATCACTGGCGGCAACCCTAAGCTTTATGTTCGCCGGCTTTGTAACCGTTTTCATTATCCGCCACGTTCTAGGAGTGTAATTTCATGAAATCTTCTATTGCGTCATTATTTGCTGGTTTGTTGTTTGGTCTGGGGCTTATTGTTTCCGGCATGGCAAACCCTGAAAAAGTTCTAGGCTTCCTCGACATTGCCGGCCTGTGGGATCCCTCTCTTGGTTTCGTAATGGGCGGGGCTGTTCTCGTTGGTGTATTTGCTTTTGCCATTGCACGAAAGAGAACCCTGTCGTTTCTCGGCCTGAACATGAAAATGCCTAGCCAATCTCATGTAGATAAGCGCCTGATCATCGGTGGTCTGCTTTTCGGTATTGGCTGGGGTATCGCGGGCATTTGTCCTGGTCCCGGCCTGGTAGGTTTGGGTGCGGGCGAAATCAAATCGGTCGTGTTTGTAGCTTCTATGGTGGCCGGCATGGGAATATTCGAGCTGATTGAGCGTAAGCGATCTAGTGTTCGTTCTGGTGGGCCCGGGGACGGCTGGGGCACCACCGCTAAGGGCTGAGTTGATTGACATTTTATCCTTCTGACAGATGCCATTGGCTGTGCCATGATGGCATCGTATTTTTACCGATTCCGGAGACGAAAACCCATGGATATCCGAAAGATCGATGACACACTTTCCGTCGCGCCCCAGATTACCTACGGCGATGTGGCAGAGGCCGCGAGGCTTGGCTTCAGAACGCTGGTGGCCAACCGCCCAGATCACGAAGAGTTTGGTCAGCCGGCCATGGCCGATATACAAGCCGCCGCCCTTGAAAATGGCATGACCTGGGTGTATATGCCTGTCGAATCTGGAAATGTGTCTGACGCTGACGTTGATCGTTTTGGTGCAATGATCCAGGATTCTGACAAGCCCGTATTAGCTTTCTGTCGCTCCGGAACCCGCTGTACTGTGCTTTGGGCGCTGAATGCTGCCCGCACCATTCCCGCTAAGGATGTGTTCAGCAAAGCCAGCAGTGCCGGATACGACATCAGCGGCCTTGCTCCGCGCATGGCACAGCAGTCTGATAACCAGTAATCATCGCTTAGTTTCAAACGATTAACGCTCAGGATCACCCCTCCCATGCAATATAAAGGTTCAGAGAACTTCAGGCACAACCAGCCGGAAAGGATTGGCGTGCTGGTAACCAACCTTGGTACACCGGATGCCCCGACCCCATCAGCTTTACGCCGTTACCTGGGGGAATTCCTCGCCGATCCGAGGGTCGTCGAGCTACCTCGCCCACTGTGGTGGCTGATCCTGCATGGCATCATCCTCCGCATTCGCCCCAAGCGCAGTGCAGCGGCTTATGCGAGTGTATGGCAGCCCGAGGGCTCACCATTGCTGATCCATACGGCAAAACAAGCTGAGGGCATTCAGGAAGTTTTGAAAAAGAAATATGGCACTGATGTGGTTGTTGGCTTTGCCATGCGTTACGGCAATCCGTCCATCCCAAGAGTGCTCGATGAAATGCAGCATCAGGGCGTGCGAAAACTAGTGGTACTGCCGCTTTATCCGCAGTATTCCGCGTCCACATCGGCATCTACCTTCGATGCCATCGCCAAGGACTTCGCAAAGCGCCGATGGCTGCCTGATTTGCGTTTCATCTCACATTATCCAGATTACCCGCCCTATATTGAGGCCATGGCTCAGCATATTGAAAGCCATTGGTCGAACCACGGGCGCAAGCAAAAGCTGGTGCTGTCCTTTCATGGGGTACCGCTGAAATATTTGACCAAGGGCGACCCTTACCACTGCGAGTGCCATAAAACGTCAAGACTTCTGGCAGAGCGGCTTGGGCTGACAAAAGAAGAGTACATGACCACGTTCCAGTCCCGTTTCGGCAAGGAAGAGTGGCTCAAGCCCTATACTGACGAGACGCTTAAAGCGCTTGCGGGGCAAGGCGTTAAGTCTATTGATGTGTTCTGCCCGGGATTTTCGTCTGACTGCCTGGAAACCATTGAAGAAATTGATGAAGAAAACCGCGGTTACTTTATGGAAGGCGGCGGCGAGGGGTTCAGCTACATAACCGCCCTGAACGCCACACCCGGGCACATTGATGCCCTGGTGCAGCTGATAGAAGAGAACCTGCAAGGCTGGAAATCTCCAGACAACCAACCCAGAACACTGGCCGCGCGCCAGACGTTTGCGGACGAACAGAAAAACGCCATCTATCCGGGTCGCGATCTTTGAAACGAAAGAACGTTCGGTAGCGTACGGTTGCAATACGAGCCCTGATGTAGACTTGGTGTTCAAGACCCCGGATTCGAGGCAAAAGCACCATGAGCACACCATCAGCATCGAGCTCCGAGTTCACCACTGACCCCAGATCCCTGAGGCAGACGCTCAGAGCATATTGCAAGCCACGCCTGGCACGCAGTATTGCGGAGCTCCTGATCACCGCACTCCCCTTTGCGTTGATCTGGGTTCTGATGTGGCTGGCGGTCAGTGCCGGATACTGGCCCCTAGCCCTGGTGTTGGCCGTCCCTGCCGCGGGATTCTTGGTACGACTGTTCATGATCCAGCATGACTGCAGCCACAGGTCGTTTTTCCATTCGCGGCGCGCCAATAACTGGGCGGGCCGTATCATCGGTGTGCTTACCCTGACTCCTCATGATTTCTGGCGTCATGCCCATAACCTGCATCATGCCAACTCCGGCAATTTGGACCGGCCGAGCGTTGGCGGGCTCGACACCCTCGCCGTGCGCGAATTCCAGGCCCTGCCGCGGTGGCAGCAATGGCGCTATCGCCTCTATCGCCACCCTCTGGTGCTATTCGGTTTCGGACCCATGTACACTTTTGTGGTGGACTACCGGCTGCCGTTCGGCTTCATGCGTGCTGGCTGGATGCCCTGGATCAGCACTCTGGGCACCAATGTGGCCATTGCGGTTCTGGCAACCGGCGCAATCTGGCTTGTCGGACTGGGACCTTTCCTGATGGTCCAGATCCCGATCACGCTGCTGGCCGCCACCATGGGGATATGGCTGTTTTACGTTCAGCACCAGTTTGAGACTACCTACTGGGAACACGACGAACACTGGGACGTGCATGACGCCGCGCTGCAGGGCAGTTCCTACTATGTACTGCCGGATATCCTGCGCTGGTTCAGCGCCAACATCGGCGTGCACCATGTTCACCATCTAGCCAGCCGTATCCCTTCCTACCGCCTGCCCGAAGTGTTGCAGGACTACCCCGAACTTCAGACATTCAGCCGGGTCACGCTGCGCGAAAGTATCGATTCAGTACACCTGGCGCTCTGGGACGAGGACAAACGGCGGCTGGTTTCCTTCAGGGAGGCGAGCCTCGGATCAGGAATCAAGTGTTAAGAAGGTCAGACCTCACATTTCACGGAACGAGATGGGGGTGACTCAGCTTAATCACTACCTATGAATTCGGCATGGAACACCGCTGCATCGGACACGGCCGCACAACCGGGGTCGTCCGCTAGGACGTTAAGCGCACTCAACGGTTTCCCCGCCAGCGCCTCGCTTACAGCATACGCGCTGTCAGCCAAAGCCTTGGCGTTGTAGCCGCCTTCCAGCATCAGTACCAGGCGGCCATCACATAGCTCGTCGGCCAGGTCGCTCATGCGCTGAGTGACGGCGGCATAGCCGGTTTCATCCATGTTGCAGACCATGTCAAGGTAATGGCAATCGAAGCCACTCGATACCAGCAGAATATCAGGCCGGAATGCGCGTGCCGCCGGGCGCACGACCTGTTCAAACACCTTCAGTAGTGCGGCGTTGCCAAAACCCGTGGGCAGTGGCACGTTGAGATGGTAACCGAGGCCCGCTCCAGTTCCGGTTTCAGCCAGCAGTCCGCTGCCCGGGTAGAACGGTGCCGCGCAGTGGCTATCGACCACCAGCACGCTGGGATCGTCATAGAAAATGGCCTGAGTGCCGTTGCCGTGATGCATGTCCCAGTCCCAGATCATGACCCGTTCGTTGCCGAGCGCTTTGCGTGCATGCGCCGCGGTGACCGCCAGGTTGTTATAAAGACAGAAGCCCCGGGCACGATCGGCCGGAGCATGATGGCCCGGCGGGCGCACGATGCAGAACGCCCGCTGGGCCTCACCGGCGGCGATAGCTTCGATCGCGCTTATCCCGGAACCGGCCGCCAGGCGGGCCGCTAGCACGCTGCCCGGCGATACGGCTGTCGTGTCCTTGGCCAGCCAGCCGGACTGTCCATCCAGCGACTCTATATGAGCTACATAGGCCGTATCGTGTGCCTGCTGGAGTTGAGCAGCGCTGGCCTGGGCCGGCAGCATCCAACGTAAGCCGTCGATGGGATCGAGAAGCAGCCGATCGACGATCGCGGTCAGCCGATCCGGGCGTTCAGGGTGGCTATAGGTGTCCAGGTTGGCATTGGGGTACTGCAGCTCAATCATCGCCTTGACGGCGTCAGTCCATTCGGGACGGTCAGGATCCCAGCCGTGTGGATTGTGACCGAGCATGCGAAGGTCGTAATAGATCAATACGGACGCTGTCATAGCTGTCATCCAAGACATGATGTTTTCACCTGCCCATCTCAGCAGCGTGGATTATGCCAAAATGGGCACATGCCAACACAGTGCCATAATTGAGCGGGCAGGTCATGGCAGAGTCTAGTGTAGAAATCAGTGACGATAAAACCTGGTTAGCCCAGAGCACCAGCGCAGACAGGTCTTCAGAAGGAGGAATAAAATCTTGATTTTATGGAAAAATGGCGGTGGGCCAGGGATTCGAACCCCGGGTACGCTACTAACGTACGGCGGTTTTCAAGACCGCCGAAAATTATTTCTCTTTTATTATTTAAATCAATTATTTATGCCAATACCTGTATATTTGGCTTCACTCTGTCGGAGCTTGCAACCTATTGTTTTATTGAGAAGCAACTTCATCATAATATACAGTTTTTCAGGCGAATAACGTAATACTTTATGATTAAATGGAAAGTGATCCGAACTCTAAAAACGAGCCTGCCTGATGCCGACGAAGATTTTATTAACGCCCAATATCGAATAAATCTATCGCCAAAACTCGGGGGATTATCGTACTTAATGGCTTAAATCAGATCCAATCAGAGTATGCAGCTGATCATACCAACTGTTACATTAGAGCATTGGGGAAGCGATTATGAGTATCGAAATTGGAGCCATCGTTGCCGTGACCATCGGAATTTTAGGCGGCGCCGCACTAACAACATGGTGTCTGTACTCCCGTTATCAGGAGCAGCGCCGGCGCAGGCAGTCACTATCAAAAGACTAAGCCTGTGGTCTTAGTTAAAACCAATAGCCGCAAAACAACTCTTCTATAGTGCTCCGGAATATTCATCACAGAACACCGGGTAATCCCCCATTTTTAACGGGGGCGAACATTGGAAAGCGGACCTTTTTGCTGCGACGAGATTGGCTATTAGGAGGGCCTCGACCGTGCATCAAGCAGCCAAGTGCTCGATGAAATGTTCTATTTTTTCGAACAGCTTCACACTCGTAGCTGAGACTTGTATTCGCTCAGAACCCCTAGAGACCTAAAATTTTAGTACTGAGCCTGCACATTTTCTGCCTCACCCTGCGTAATATCTCGCGACGGCCATTCCATAATGGCTTGATCTTGGGCCATTTTCTCTCAGACTGCCAGTAGTTAGGGAGCAACAGAAAGTGTCTCCGTTCAATATACTTTTGCTCTGTGCGCCGAGCCGTTTCAATAACCATCATTGCATGAGTTGGCCCGAAGCGGTCGTTCGATGTGTGACGCTCCAGGCGGGGTACCGCTGACGCCGAGACGGTGCGGAATTTTGGAAGCCGCTTATCAGCGCCTGTAGAGGTTCACTTTTATATCGTCAGTGAAGAAACTACTCTCACTCCATGACGAGATAATATTTTTTGAATCAAGCCATCTGACCAAATCCTGATTCTCGGGGGTGTTTTTCAGCCTCGGCGTATTGTACCCAGTTTTAATTTCGGAAAATGGTTTCGGTAGATTGGCCAAGACATGACGCACTTCGTCATCAGTCATGAGAAAGTGATACTTGTTAAAGAGTGAAATTTGCGTCGCTATCGGCGTGGAATGCGTTACCAAGGATTGCGCAACAATCCCATTTAGGTTGGATATGTTGGCGTCGGTTTTGCCAAGAATCGAACCGATAAGTGCTGAACGTTCGGGAAGGTTTACGAGCGCCTCTAGGTCCATCAAATCGACTATCCTTGGCTTGGCCTCATTATTAACTTCAGATCGTAGAAGCTCCTCTCGGAAGCCATCGTCGAGCGCGAAGCTATCTGGGCCCGCCAAATATGTGTCGATGTTGGCTGCGACAAATAGTACCTGCAAGTCACTATTGTCAGCGAGCGCGTCGAGACTCTCTTTAGTGAATGTTATTTTTCCTTCATCTATCAGTATTCGAAGCTTGGCTGGCTCGAGTCCTTCGGGAGGCTTTTGGAATGAGTTCGGTAGGGCATGAGCATATTCTCTGTAGGCGGCATCAGACAGCGAGTTTGCCCCGACGAGGAATTGACGCAACTGCAGTGAATGCGAGTCGCTTGGTATGGGATAGTCCATGATAGCCGCACGGACATCATCTCGATCAAGATACTCAACTAGGCTTTCCACCTCGTATCCTTCACTCTCCATGAAAGCAAGGCAGTTCACCCAAGTTGGTTGGATCACACTTTGGTTGAACAGCATTGCGTGCAATCTCTCAGGTACATCCTCTAGAGATGGTAGCTGTGTCGTCTGCAGTCCAAGAAACTCCCGAAGATCATCTTGATCAAGCGTATCATGGCGAACCACTGCAAGAATAGCGAGGACATCCTCCTTTGAATTCCCTTCAAGCTCCAAAAGGATATCATGTAGGTAGCGGTCGAAATCGCGTTCGACCCGCTTAATCAAGGTTTTGTTATTCGTCAAACGTATGGTCGTGAAGTTCTTCTCACGTAGTGGCTCAAGATCGTTCTCTCCCAAAATCGCTTGGTAAACGTACTCCAGGTTCGAGATCGTGAGTTCGAAAAGCCCCTCCTCGAACATGACGCGTACAATTTCAGGGTGTTCTTTGATCGCAGCCAAGTCTTTGACCTCAAAGTCCAGGCATGCGAGGAGCTCTGGTTCTAGTTCGGGTGAATTCACCAGAATCTCTGGAAGGTTCGCCGAAACAAATTCCGGTAACTCATCAAAATCCCTTGCGAGCGCTTTGAGCGAGGTTTCCGGTAGCTTCGAGACCAGCTGGGTGACGTGAGATATATTGTTAGGGCTGGCAATTACAGTTGGTACTAGACCTTTCCAATCTTTAACCAGTCCCGAAAGAAGTCCTACAACATAGCGGCCGCTGGTGTAATAGGCATCGAAAAAGTCTTCGCAACTCTCGAATTCGGACGAGAGAAATTCGAAAAGCTTTTGCGTTTGGTCTAGGTAACTGCTCCGTTCACCCAGAAGACTATCGACAAGCTTGACGTTCAAGACATACCTTTGCCGGAAGTCTTCACCTCGCATCGCTGCGATGACCTCTTTTGGATTGTCGATCGGGAAACCCGGCTCAGGCGTGACGAATGCCCGTATCTGGATCAGAAACTTATTGTCATTGGGCGACAAACGGCCTGAGTGAAAGAGTGAAGTGTATTGGTAGTAGGTATCGTCGAGATAGCCTTCCAGAATCAAAAAACGGGCAAGCTCTCCGTTTTCCCCGAAGTTCTCAAAAAGATCCTGAACGCGGTCTGCGTCCAAACGCAATAGTTCGTTGAGCTTAATCATGCGAAGCGCTGCAATCCTTGATCGTAGCTCGCGTATTTGGCGTGAGCTCTTGTTCTTATTATCAGCCGCCTTGCTTTCGATCTCCTCCTTGCGTTGCTGGTAGGATTTCTGGGAATCCACCTCGCTTTGCAATTTGGAAACATCGACCTGACGTTGATGACCCTGAACGTTGCGGGCGTTAAGAAGGGGAGCCTCTATAACTCGCTCAAACGCATCGTGGCTGACCAGCTGTGGAAAAGGGATCAATGGTCCCCCATCAATACGAACGCTGTTAACATCCGCTGGAAGCTTCTCAATCAGAGCCATAGCGTAGATTCTCCGCAACTCTCTCAGGTCCGAAGGCGTCTGTCGCTCGGCGACTTCAAGTCGCTTTTCGAGTTCCGTGATCTCGGTCCTATACGTGGCCTCGCCATGCCTAATGAGCTCGTCTTGACGGTTCAATATTTCAGAGAGAAGCCCCGCGCCGCGGTGCAGTTGTTCAAAGTCCCTCGGATAAACGTTTTTATAGATCAGAATCGCGAGGAGCTTGTTGGCGTCGAGCAGACTCTCTCCATCAGTTTCCAAATTAGCCAAATAAATGACGTATTCATTAAAGATATTCTGAATCAACCTCAGGTCGTTCAGGTATCGTGAGACCTCTCTCAGAAACTGCCGATCAAGGCGCCCGTCGAGCTCAAGTCTCCTTCCCTGCGCCAATACCATGTCGATCGAATTCGATGTGTTAATGATCGGTATGACGGGAATGATGAATTCGAAGAACTTGGTTCGGTCGGTGTTGACAAACATGTCGTCGCGCAGGGCGTAGAGGAATCTGATGGTGCGTTTCACGCCTGCGTTCCCATTCACGAGGCTATTAATTTCGCGCAGTGTCACGAAAATTTCCGCATTTTCAAATCGATCTATGTCCTCAATAACCTTGGATTCATAGAATAAGTGCAGCACTTTGGATGAACAGGTAGAGGTAGGAGGGCCGTTGCCGGTACCCTCATTCGCTTTACCGACCAAAGTGAAGAGAATCATGGGATACCGACAACTGACCCAGGCACAACGATACCAGATTTCGGCCTTCTTGAGAGTAGGCTGGAGCCAGCGGAAAATAGCCCGGGAGATCAACTGCCACAGCTCGACCATCAGTCGGGAGCTACGTCGTAATCGAAGCCTGACTGAATACGAGCCGATGGAAGCCAGTCGTTTGTCCATACATCGGCGCAAAGGAGCTCGCAAATCTCATAAACGAGCGCCCTCATTGATAGATTGGGTGGCCAAGCAGATTCAGAGTGAATGGAGTCCTGATCAGATAGCCGGTTTTATGAGGCGAGTTGGCAGTATCCAAGTCAGCCATCAGTGGATTTACAATCTGATTTACCGGGACAAAATAGCAGGTGGCGACCTCTGGAGGTATTGTCGCTTGCCTTACCAGAGACGTTATCAGCGCCATCTTGCCAAGCGAGCCGGGTTAGGCAAGATCCCGAATCGCGTAGGCATTGAGTGCCGCCCTAAAGCCGTCGATGATCGCCTGCATATAGGCCACTGGGAAGGAGATACAATCCTTCACGGGCATAAGAATTCAGGCGCGGTCACTCTGGTTGAAAGACGGTCCGGCTACCTGCTCGCAGGCTGTGTGCCGAAGCTGAAAGCCCACTTAGTTACAGATGTCATCATCCGTGAGTTAAGGCCGATCAGAGGGGCCGTACAGACGATGACACTGGACAACGGTTCTGAATTTTCGGACCACCAAACATTTAGCAAAGCGTTGTCGCTGACGTCGTATTTCTGTGACCCTTACCGGTCCAGTCAGCGTGGCTCCAACGAGAATACGAATGGCCTATTGAGGCAATACTTTCCGAAAGGCACTGACTTCGCCAAGGTGTCCAGAAAGGCAACCAGGCAAGCGGTGAACAGACTGAATAACCGACCACGAAAACGGCTGGGTTATCGCACACCGGCAGAAGTTTTCTGGGGCGAATACTCAGGAGGCTTGGATACGAGCGGTGCTGCACTTAATACTTGAATCCAGGGTATAAACGAAGTTGAACTGTTGCACGAGAGCGGGGTTACTGTTGAACCTGGGCCAGACTATCCGACCGATCCGCTTCCCCTCGAAGATAAAGCTGTATTCGACAACAATCTCGAAATGCTAAAAACCATCATCCGACTCGGCGGATCGCCCGAGGCGATCGGCTATAGGGGTCGTCTCCTGCTGCAAACCGCCATTTACCGCGACGCTACTGAAATATTCCATTACTTGATTCAGTTCGAGCAATTAATCAATAAGCCAGAGTTCCTAGAATACGACTATAAGCGGGATAAATCATACCCCTTGCACGCAGCGGCGAGAGCGGGCAAGGCAGAGTATGCAAGGACTCTTCTCACAAAGGGGGCAAAAATCAATTTAAAGGACAATCTGGGGAATACACCTTTGCATTATGCTGTTTTAAGCAGTGAAGTAGACGTTCTGAAAGTTCTGTTGGATGTTAAGGGCGTTGATCTCCAGCAACAGAATGTTGATGGTCAAACCCCGCTTGAATTTGCTCGTGCGAAACTAAATTCAGATCGTTGTGACTGCTCCACATCGGTTGCTTTACTCGAGCAAAACCTGAAATAAGTCGGTATCAACTGGCCGCTAAAGATTTACTATCGCGAAATGTAAGCATCCCTGTTTTAGTTGCACCGCTGATTAAATTTTTCCGCCAGGTTGTGTTTTGCCAGACATTCCAATGGCGTCAGGTCCTCCAGTAAATCAGAGGGTGAGATAACGGCACAAAGCGGCCCAAGAAAAGGACCGCTTTGTGGTCCTGGATTCAAGGCCGGCCAAAGTATAGCGTAAAGCTGCGGCAAACTATGATTAGCTGGCCACCAATCGGCCGCCAAATGGGGATAAGACAAACACTCAAGTTATTGGAGCGGCCGTAAGTTGTCCTCTATGTCACCATAAAGTGGCCAAACCGGCCAACTTATGGTTTCAAGAACAGGAGCCCAACCGAAGAGCGGCACAACAATGTTCTCTCATCATCAGGAAAATGTGCGCACAGTTGGTTATCGTATGTACGATTTCGTACACTTTACCGTATGGATTTAACATTATTGGCATTATGTAAGATGCGCATGCCCTCCCCTTTTACCCTAACTGTCCAATTGACCCTCGCAAAGAGCCCCGGTGCTGGCAGTCTGACCCACGAATGGTTTCAGGTTTTTGGTCATTTTATGGGGAAACAAAGCCTTCCCCGATTTAGAAAAATTCGGTTTTCCTCCAACAGTTGCCCCCTCTGTCAGCCTAGATGTCCAGTTGGCGATTTTGCCTAAATTCATATCAGATTGGGCGGTATGAGAGCAGTCATGCCACGTTATTCCGAGGAACGAAAAGCGTCCGTGTTGAAGAAGTTGTTACCTCCGCAGAACCGCAGTGTGGTGCAGGTAGCCGCAGAGGAAGGCATATCGGATGTGACTCTGTATAGTTGGTTAAAACAGTGTCGACAACGAGGAGTGCCTGTGCCGAGTTATCGTAATGCTGGAGACGATGGGTCTCCTGATGCCAAGTTGGCCGTCGTGATCGAAACGGCGTCTATGTCCGAAGCTGAACTGGGTGCGTATTGCCGCCAGAAAGGTCTTTATGCCGAGCAGGTGCAGCGCTGGAAAGAGGCCTGCCTACACGGTACTGGTCTGCAAGAAGGGCAAGAGAAAGCCGCTCAGAAACAGCAGCGTGATGCCCGTAAAATCATCAAGAAGTTGAAGGCGGAAATTCGCCGTAAAGATCGAGTTCTGGCAGAAACGACCTCATTGTTGGTGCTGTCAAAAAAGCTCGAAGCCTTGTACGGCGAGGACCCGGACAGCGAGGACAGTTAACACCGCTGTCTGAACGTACAAGGCTTTTAAACGACTATGACGAAGCTGTGGCCAGTGGCGCAGCCCGGTATAAGGCGGCCAGTTTGATGGAGCTGAGCCAGCGCACGTTGAAGCGCTGGCGACGCGCTAATGGCGCTGTGGCGGAGGATCAACGCCCGCAAGCGGAGCGCGTTGTGCAGCCACACCAGCTCACTCACGCTGAAGAAGCGGCCATCCTAGATACCTGCAATGAACGGGAGTATCAGAGCTTGCCACCGTCCCAGATCGTGCCTCGACTGGCTGACAAAGGGCTTTACCTGGCGTCGGAGTCCTCGTTCTACCGAGTGCTCAAAAAACACCAGCAATTGAATCGTCGGGGCCGTATGAAACCGCCGCGCAAGGTCCCTGAGCCTACCAGCTTTACCGCCACAGGCCCGAACCAGGTGTGGAGCTGGGACATCAGTTACTGTCCTTCAGAGGTGCGCGGCCAGCACTGGTATCTGTATCTGATCATGGACATCTACAGTCGCAAAATCGTGGCTTGGGAAATCCACGAAGCAGAGTCCGGCGAGCTTGCCAAAAAACTAATTGATCGAGCTCTGTTGCGCGAGAGATGTTGGCAAAACCCACCGGTGCTGCACTCAGATAATGGCGCGCCGATGACGTCTTACACACTGAAAGCGCGGCTGGCAGAACTGGGTATGTTGATGTCGCACAGCCGACCCAGGGTGAGCAACGATAACCCGTACTCAGAGTCGTTGTTCAAGACGCTGAAGTACTGCCCGAAGTGGCCCGCCAAAGGCTTTAGATCACTGATTGCGGTGCGTGAATGGATGCTGTTGTTCGAGCAGGCCTACAACGAGGAGCACCTGCACAGCGGCATCAACTTCGTGACGCCCGCACAACGGCACCAGGGTGTTGATGCAGAGTTGTTAGCCAAACGTGAAGCGGTTTATGAACGAGCAAAGAGTCTGAACCCCAGGCGTTGGTCTGGAGACACTCGAAACTGGAAAGTCACCGGAGCCGTGTCGCTCAACCCTGGAAAACTGCAGGAAATTGAGCGCAACAAACAGGCTGCTTAAACGCAGCTATTTGGACAACTGGGTTGCAAATCACCGGTTGGCTGGCAAGTGAAAAGCAAAAGAAACATCCGCTGAGGACCTTCTTACCTCAGCTTTAAAACCATCCTACTGACCGAAAACGGCACAGCACCCAGCCCTTTGATCCAAGCTTCGAAGGCAGCTGACCGCCGATTTTTACTATTGTTGGTTTTTCGAATAAGTATCTGAAAGTTCAGATACGATTCTCCCGATACCACTGCTCAGTCTTTTTTATGCAGCACGCACCCATTTTTATGCGTCCGTATTGTTAATGCGACCTTTCTGAAACCGTTAACTTAATTACGGTGCATCCATGCAGTCCAAGACATCTACTGTCTAGACAGCAGCGCACTGCCAACTAAGTCAACCTAGAAATTTTGGAGTCGCAAAGCAATGGCTATTCGAAAAGAGTCCCTGACTGAGCATTACGCATCTATTCCGAACGCAACACTGCGAGATTCTCGCCTATCACTGGATGCCGTGGGGTTGCTTTCAGTGCTGTTATCCAGGCCTGAGGACTGGATCATAAGGGCCGACCAAATAAGGCGAGAGTTTGGTATCGGAAACGTGGTCCAACAACGAATTTTTGGGGAACTAGAGAGGGCTGGATATCTGGTACGCAAGGTTGCTCGAGATGGCTATGGCCGCTGGACAACTGGAATTACTATTTACCAAGTATCTCAAAAGTCGGTCTCAGCCGAGGACGGGTTTTCTGGCAACGGTTCTCCCGACAGCGGACAATCCGACACCGGTTCACATGGTCCTTTATCTAAGAAATTACTCACAAAGACAGATTCGAAAATAAGATAAATACTAAGGGCAGCCAGATTGATGACCAGTTTGACTGCGAACTGCTAATGTAAGAATCGTTGCAATGAAAATCACGGAACTGAAAAAGAATCGCTGTTTGATGACAAATTTGGCTGACAGTCTTTGATTTACCTCGCTTCCTCACAGGAGAAAGCTCTCTACGCGACATTATTTGTCGCAACCCTCCGTTATAGTGACTATCTCTCTGCGGTGACTTGGCAATGAATTCGGCAAGCCAGTCATCAAAGGAAGCACTATGCACGATTTTGCAGCCATCCTTACCCAGTACGGATTTACTCCAGATCAGTACGATTTTGCACCCACCATCGCCGGTTTCGATTACGGTCTGCAGTTTGCCCTGTTCGATCAAGACAGCGTCTTTGATATCGAGCAATCAAACATAGTGCGCCAGTGGAACAACCCAACCGCCTACTTACGGTGCGAACTGATTCCCCGGAATAGCGATACAAGCAGCGCATTAACATTTTTCCTTAAGCGCTGGGTGTCCGAGCTCAGATACGACAGAGTGACAAGGGAAATCCTAGACATTACCCACAAACAAGACTCTGTTGAAATACGCGCCTTGCTCCTCAGCCACCATAACGCGATGACCTTCGAATTCCACATTCTGCCCCTGTTAAGGAAAGCCTATGAACCGCTTTAAGAAAGAAGAAGCCCGCGCACACCATAAAGCCCGTGAGGGTTTGAGTGGCGCTGAAGTTAAACTCGTAAACGAACAACACGCTCTGAATGAAAGGATTTCCGGGAAAGCCCCCCTGTGCCTTGATTCAAGCATTACATAGTGTAGTTTCGAGAGATATAGACCCGATAGCATCGGCGGTATTAAGCTTGTGCGGTATTCAAGGAGGGACACTGGATGGTTTTGCTATCATTCCAGATGAAGTCAATATTAGTTGTTGAGCTGCGCTTCAATCACCGACCATGCGGGGTCGCCGTCGATGGTGGTCACGCTAGCCAGCATCGCTTCAATACGCTCTGGGTGCTCGTTGATCCATTGCTCGGCGACGTCAGCAAGGTCGTTTTCTTCTTGGCCGAACGCTTGAATCATCCAGCTCTGTTCTTCAGCAGAGAAGGTGAATTGCTCAAAGAACGCCACCACGTTGGGGTTGGCTTCGGCATAGCCACTGCGTAGAAGCGTCAGCACGTCGCTTTCGCCGTTGTTCTCACCAAACAAATTCTTGGGGTCTTCCAGGTAGCGCATGGGCAGTTCAAGGTTCATCCAGTGGGGCGTCCAGCCTACCCAGACAATCGGCTCTTGCCGGGAGATGGCGTCCTGAGCGGCGGAAAGCATGCCGACTTCGCTGGTATCGACTACCTGCCAATCGCCGAGTCCCCAGGTGTCGTCATCAATGGCATTGTGGAGAATCTCGCTGGCGGCAGAGCCTGCGCCAAAGCCATGAATTTCACCGTTAAACTGGTCGCGGTGCTCATCCAGATCGGCAAAGCTTTGAATACCGCTCTCATAAAGGTATTCAGGCACCGCGAGGGTCATTTGTGCGCCATCCACATTATTAGCGACGTCTATTAGAACGCCAGCCTCTTTGCGCGGATTGAACATTTCCCGCTGTGCCGGCAGCCAAGCGCCTAAGAAAGCATCGATATCACCACTTTCGATACCCTGGTAAATCACTTGTAGGCCAATTTGGTAGGTGTTGGTGTCGTAACCCAGCGGGCTTAGTAGCTGCTCTGCGATGGCAGTTTTTACCGTAATACCCGGCCATGCGGGCACGCCAAAGTCGAGGGTTTGGTCATCGGCCTGAGCGGTCGTCATGAGTGCTAGGCTGATCGCGGTAGCCAGAACCGTTTTAGTTTTAAAACAAGTCGCGTTAGTCATAGAGATTCCCTTGCTAGATTTTATTATCGAATGCCGCGTTTAAGCATCGCGGGCTAGCACGCGCAGGCGTGAGGCCAGCATGTCGCTATCTAAATACGTGCCTTGTAAGTGGCGCGCGCCGCTATTGGGATCAAATTTGCGCCGCCCGTGCAGTATGCGGCGGTTATCAAAAGCGACCATTTGCCCAGGGCGAAGGGTGAACTCTAGCTGGTGCGCTTCGCTGTGAAATAGCTTCCACAGTAAGGCGTAGGCGCTGTACCAGGCATCCATCTGCTCTACTGGCAGATGAAGGGCATCGCGAATCCAGTTGTTCAAGCGCATCTCGACCAGGTGGTTACCTGCGCTATCCAGTGTGATCACTGGCGCACGGGTTGAAATATCGTGAGTTTCATCCTGAAAGCGAAAGTCGATAGGTGTTTCACTGAGGATTGCCAGCGCTTTTGGGTCTTGCAGTCGCAAGGCCTCTACCACCCGGGCGCCATCGGCAAATAGCGATTCACCGCCGCTGGCTTCGTTTTGCAGGCAGTAGAGCAATTGAATATCCGGCGGATGGCGCCAGTTGGGCAAATCAATGTGCAGCGGCAAACCGACAGCGGTATACGCCGCATTATTGGGATTGGGTTTGGAGCGCACATCAAAGCGGGCGCCAAAGTTGGTGGCGCGCTGGGGACCGATGCGCTCAGCCAGACGACTCACTTCTTCTTCCACCAATGGGCCGTCGGTAATCAGTGCTAAACCGTCGCGCAGCATGGCGGCTAGCCAGGCTTTTTCGCCCCGAGTCGTTATAAAGTCGCTATGGAGCACGCGCTCGGGGGCAAAATTATCTTCCCACGGCTCGGGGTTAGGTACCGCCGAGACACGTTTGGCCTCAGGGCGGCGTTGATAAAGCCAGCCGCTATGAAACGCACTGACATGACCATCCTGCCAGTTCAACTGTAAGTGCCCAGCCAGCAGGGCAACGATGGGTGGCTCAGTAATCGCTTCAAGCGGCAGGTAGAGCCTTTCGCGGGTCTGTGGATGGCGACAAGCCTGGCAGGCACAGTGGTCGCGTAGCCAGAGTAATGGCAGGATGGTTTGCTGGCCATCTTGCCACTCAAGTGCAACCGCCTCTTGGTTGAGAGTCGACTGAGTAAGCGTGGCTTGAGTGAGAGAGGGTTCTGTTTGATAAGGGCTTAATTCGCCCATCTCGGGGGTTTGGGAATGGGCTGTCGTTGTCGTTAGAGTCGTTTGTATAGCGCTAGTCATTAAAACTCCCCCAGTGTCAGGATAAGTGTCGCTCCCTTTGCTGCAATGCATCAGGCCTACTAAGGATGATGAGTAGCAGAAGCTGTGACAAACGATTAATCTGGCCCCTAAGACATCGTTTAACTTATAGGTCGCTTTTTCATGAGCCAGTTACCGCCATTGCTATGGCTGCAAGCCTTTGAATCTGCAGCGCGTACCCTGAGCTTTACGGCTGCAGGTAATGAGCTAAGCGTTACCCAAGCGGCGATCAGTCAGCGCATTAGGCTGCTGGAAGACCGTGTAGGGCAGAAGCTTTTTTTCCGTCATGCGCGCAGCTTAAAGCTTACTCCCGCCGGGCAAGCGTGGCTGCCGAGCATCCACGATGCTTTTGTGCGTATCAGTGAAGGCACCTTGGAAGTGTTTGGCAGCACCTCCGAGCAACCAGTTACACTGCGTGCTACCCCCGTCATTCAGCAGTCCTGGCTGGCGCCGCGTTTAATCGCTTTTCATCACGCCCACCCTCAGGTGGCAATTCGCTTGGTGAGTGCTATCTGGCCAGATGACTTTGGCCCCGAAGGGGCGGATATCGAAATACGCTACGGCAAAGGGGAGTGGACGGGTGTTGAAATGCAGCCGCTAGGCGAAGAGCACCTGCTGCCGGTTTGCTCGGTGACGTTAGCAAAGACACTCACAACACCGAGTGATCTAGCCGGAAATACGTTGCTGCATGCAGTAGGTTTTGGGGTAGGTTGGCCGGGGTGGCTACAAGAAGCGGGCGTGGCCCATGTGGAAGCGCAGTGCTGGTCGCTCACTTGCGATAACCAGGTGATGACGCTGGCACTTGCTAGTCAGGGTGGTGGCATAGCGCTAACCCATCGGCACTTAATGGAGCAGCGTAGTGATTTAGTGGCGCCCTTTATCATCAGTGTGCCTAGTGATGAGCGCTTCTGGCTGGTCCGGCCCAGCAGGCGCCACGTAAGCGACGAAGCCGTGCTGTTGTGGCTGTGGCTTTGCGATTCAATAGTGTAAGTGGTTATTGCTGTTTTAAAGTATTTTTGCCAATTTTCTTGCCATTTTGGTGCAGTCGTGAAGGATGATGTGTCTTCATTGTTTTAAAAAGGCGTTATTTTCATTGACTTCCCACTTCCTCCATTGCTTACATCGCTGGTGGATCGCGGTAACGGCCTGCTCTGGGGCAGCGTGTTGATTTACCTTCTGATAAGCGCTGGACTCTATTTCACGATTATGATCCGGGGCATTCAACTCCGCTATTTCGGTCATATGTTCAAGCTGCTGCGCAACTCACGCCAAACCAAGGCGGTATCTCTTCGTTTCAAGCGCTCTCGATCAGTTTTGCGGCCCGGGTAGGCACGTAACTTGGCGGGTGTCGCGGTGGCTATCTATTTTGGTGGACCGGGGGCGATTCTGCTGTTTGCGTTTACCTCGGTGACCGCCAACTACTCGTATGGAGAATCCAATATTGAGTAACTAGCCGGACGCTGCGCGCCAATGGCCGTAATGCTTTATCGCCTTGCAGTGTTGGCCATGATTATGGTTAATTCGATGGCAAGCCTGGGCGCTATCTGGAACTTTGCCGATCTCTCTATGAGACTGATGGCGATTATCAACTTGGTCTCTATTTTACTGCTCTTAACGGTAGCTTTCGCTCTCTTCCGCGACTACGAAGCGCAGTTGAAGGCGGGGAAATAGCCCGTATTTGATCCTAGCCGTTTCCCCAAGCTGGTTAACTCAACCAGACTGCCGTTGGTGGTCAGCACGCCTTTCTCGAAAAGAAGATTATCTTCCAGTCCGACCCGGACGTGGCCGCCGAGCAACATTGCCTGGGCAACGTCAAGAACGCCATTACCGGCACTTACCACGCTATCCGTGGACCTCATATGCCGCGCTACCTGGCCAAGTTCAAGTATCGCTTCAACCGTCGCTATGACTTGGCGGCACTGGTACCGTGCTTTCTGATGGTGGCACTTAGAACGTCGCCGATGCCCTACCAGCTTTTGAAGCTGGCTGAGCCATATACGTAATCAGGTAGCTTTTTGATGAGGCGGCTGACCGTTTGGTACCGCCGAATCAAACCATATTTTAATACGTCTTTTGAGCGAGCAACCGCAGAACGACTCCATAAAAGCGGGGCTATTCAGCACAGCCCGAGCACTTGCAGGTGCGTTAACCCGTGAGATCCTGACTGTACATGAACCTCTACAACAAATTCTAAATACAGGAAGCGTGAAGCCATAAAATTTACTTTAACATCTCGATCATATCCGTTTATGACTTCACGGGCTAACAGTAGGTTACGACTTACGGCCCTTGCCCAGGGACTGGGTGATGCGGTCCAGCAGCATGGCCAGGATAACCACGGCGATGCCTGCCTCAAAGCCGGCACCCGGCTGCAGGCGCTGAATAGCACGCCACACCTCGCTTCCCAGGCCGCCGGCACCGATCATAGCGGCAATCACCACCATAGACAGCGCCAGCATGATGGTTTGGTTGATGCCCGCCATCACAGTGGGCAGGGACATCGGCAGCTGCACTTTGAACAGTTTCTGGCTGCGGGTAGCACCATAGGCGTCGGACGCCTCGATCAGCTCCTCCGGTACCTGTCGAATCCCCAGGGTGGTAAAACGGATGGCTGGCGGCATGGAGAAAATCACCGTAGCAAAAATCGCCGATACCGAACCGATGCCGAAGAAGGGGATCGCCGGAATCAGGTAGACGAAGGCCGGCATGGTCTGCATGAAGTCCAGCCCCGGCATGATGACGCGATACAGCCGATCGGAGAGTGCTGCGGCGATCCCGATTGGCAAGGCGATGACAACGGCCAACAGGGTGGCGATCACCACTAGCGTCAGAGTCTCGATCATCGGAATCCATAAGTTCATGTTCCAGACTAGTGCCATTCCCAGGAGGGCACCGATGGCCAGACGGTAATTGGAGACCCTCCAGCAAATGCCGACGATGATCAATAGCAGCGCCCAGGGTGGCAACCACATCAGGGCGTCGTTGAGGCCGTCAATACCGTTCTGTGTAACTTGCGAGATACTGCGTGTCACGTTGGAGTATTCACTGGTCAGCCAGTCGAGACCGCCCTCGATCCAGTCGCCCAGCGGAATTCTTGGAATATCGATAGCCATTACTTGTTTTCTCCTACCTGTGCCAGTTCATCGAGGACGGTGCCCTTGACCACAACGCCGAGCAGGCGCTTGTCGTCATCCACCACCGCAATAGGAAAGTTCTTCTTGTTGAACATGGCAAACAGGTTTTGCAGCGGCTCATTCAGACCTACGCTGCGGAAGTCCTGAGTCATAATATTGCAGATATCGTCCTTGCCTTCCTCAGCGGCGAGCTCAAGGGAGTCGATTTCCACCAGGCCGAGCAAGGCGCGGTTGCGCGAGGTGACGTAGATGGAATCGATGCCGTTTTCACTCATCTTGCGCAGAGTCGTGCGCGGTCCATCGCTCTCGCGCGCGGTCACCCGCACCGGACGCATGGCGTGTTCGGCGGTGAGAATCTTGGACATGTCCACCCCTTTGACGAAGCGCTTTACATAGTCGTCGGCAGGCTTGGTGAGAATCTCCTCTGGGGTACCGATCTGTACGACCTCGCCGTCCTTGAGCAGCACGATACGATCGCCGATGTTGATGGCCTCGTCGAGGTCGTGGGTGATGAAAACAGTGGTTTTCTGCGTGCGGTGCTGCAACTCTTGCAGCTCCTGCTGCATGTCACCACGGATCAGCGGGTCCAGCGCCGAGAAGGCTTCGTCCATCAGTAGCACCGTGCCGTCGTTGGCCAACGCCCGGGCCAGCCCCACCCGCTGCTGCATGCCGCCGGAGAGCTGGTCGGGATAGGCCCCTTCCCAGCCATCCAGCCCCACCTGCTTGAGAATCTTGAGAGCAGTATCGCGGCGCTGCTGCTTTGCCACACCGCGGATTTCGAGGCCGAATTCGGCATTTTGTTGCACGGTACGATGAGGGAAGAGAGCGAAGTTCTGGAATACCATGGAGAAATGACGGCGACGGGCTTCCAGCAGCTCTTTGGCGCTGAGGCTCGGAATGTCTTCGTCATCGATGACAATTTCGCCTTCGGTAGGCTCGATCAGGCGGTTGAGGCAACGGATCAGGGTGGACTTGCCGGAGCCGGATAGCCCCATGATGACCAACAACTCGCCTTCATAGACATCGAAATCGATATTGGACAGGGCCAGTGTCTGATCAGTTTTCTCGAATATTTCGGGACGTTTGAGTCCATTATCACGAAGTTCCAGCGCCTGCTTGGGCCGGTTGCCGAAGACCTTGCTCAGGTTACGAACCCGAATCTTCACGTTTCGCTTATTATCATCTTGCATTGGCGTTGCCTTTGATCGGACTTCTGGTTCGGTAAGTGACTCACGTTGGACGAAGTGGTTGGTCGATTCAGTCGTTTGCAGGTGAGCACTATAGGACAGTGAAAAGGCTGCTTACCCTACCTGCCTCTAAACCATCACTCAACTTCGATGGCATCGATATATTGACAACGGTGCCCGCCGAAGCTGATTGACTCAGCGTCTGAGGCAATTATTAGTCATCCTAATTGCATTGCAGGCTTGCTGAACCGTGTAGCTCTGATCAACAACCAGACTAGAAGCCTGTCGGACTCCTAGCTGTTTCATGCTCACGTACTCAGGAAGCTACTATTTTGACGGCTTTCGACAACTATTTGTCGTCTTTTGTACACTTCTTGCTGCGCATTTAGGTGACACTCCTTGTAACGTTTTGCAAGGAGATCCCATGAACCGTAATGTCATCCTGACCTGCGCCATCACTGGTGCCGGCGATACCACCGGCAAAAGTCCCAACGTACCGATCACCCCCAAACAGATCGCCGACAGCTGCATCGAGGCCGCTCGAGCCGGTGCCAGCGTGGCGCACATCCACGTGCGCGACCCCGAAACCGGCGGCATCAGCCATTCGCTCGAGCACTACCGCGAGGTGATGGACCGGGTTCGTGAGGCGGATACCGACATCGTCATGAACATCACCGCCGGCGGCGGCGGCGACTGGATTCCGGACGTCGAGGACCCTACCCGCGGCGGCCCAGGCACCGACATGCAGACCCCGGCCCAGCGTCACGAACCGGTGGCCGAGCTACTTCCGGAACTCTGCACCCTAGACTGTGGCAGCCTCAACTTCGACAATATGGTCTACGTCAACACCGCTGATTGGCTACGCGAGCACGCCCGCCTGGTACAGGCCGCCGGCGTCAAGCCGGAGCTGGAGTGCTTCGATCTGGGCCACGTCTGGTTCGCCCGCCAGTTGCAGCAAGAAGGCCTGATCGACGGTGACCCGCTCTTTCAGCTGTGCCTGGGCATCCCCTGGGGCGCTGAGGCCGACACCGAGACCATGCTGGCAATGCGCAGCAAGCTGCCAAAAGACGCCAACTGGGCCGCCTTCGGCATCGGCCGCCATCAGATGCCCATGGTTGCCCAGGCAATGTTGCTCGGCGGCCACGCCCGGGTCGGACTGGAAGATAATCTGCTTCTCGAGAAAGGCGTGCTGGCCACCAACGGCAGTCTGGTTGAGAAGGCCGGCGGCATCATCGATGCGCTCGGCGGCCGCATCATGACGCCTGCCGAGACCCGCGCCCATCTCAAACTGCGCGACCCGGCCAGCGGTTTGATCGTCGAGACAGCTGCAGGAGGTGATGCATGAGTCAGCAACTAACCGTCATCGGCACCGGCGTCATCGGCAACGGCTGGATCGCCCGGGCGCTGGCCCAAAGCTGGGACGTGGTCGCCTTCGATCCGGCTGAAGACGCTGAGGTTCGCACCCGCGACTTCGTCACGAGTGCCTGGCCGTCGCTTGAGAAACTGGGGCTGGCCGAGAGCGCCGACCCCGCGCGGCTGACCTTCGCTGACAGCCTGGAGACGGCCGTCAAGGGTGCCGACCTAATTCAGGAGAACGTCCCCGAACGTCTCGAGCTCAAGCAGGAAATTCTTGCGGCGATCGATGCCGCTGCCGCACCAAGCGTGATTATTGGCTCGTCCACGTCTGGTTTCAAACCCAGCGATCTACAGCGGGACTGCCGGCAAGCGCCGGGACGCGTGATCGTCGCCCACCCCTTCAACCCGGTTTACCTGCTGCCGCTGGTGGAGTTGGTTGGCGGTGAAGCCACCAGCACCGAACAGACCGGCATCGCTCAAAAACTCTACCAGTCTCTGGCCATGCGGCCACTGATCGTGCGTCGCGAAATCGAGGGGCATATTGCCGACCGGCTGATGGAGGCGCTGTGGCGCGAGGCGCTGCACTTGGTCAACGACGGCGTAGCCACCACAGAGGAGATAGACGCCGCCGTGGTTTACGGGTGTGGCTTGCGCTGGGCACTGATGGGCACTTTCATGACCTTCCACCTGGCCGGCGGCGAGTCGGGTATGCGCCATATGCTTGAGCAGTTCGGTCCGGCACTGAAGCTGCCCTGGACTAAGCTCGAGGCTCCGGAGCTCACCGATGAACTGATCGAAAAGGTCGTCGAAGGCTCTGAATTCCAGGCCGCTGGCCGGTCCGTCGCCGAGCTCGACCGGCGTCGAGATGATTTCCTGGTTGAATTGCTCGATCTGGTACAGAAGTACTGGCCCGAAGCCGAGGGGCTCAAGGGGCGCATCTGATGGCATTACTCGAAACCCGCGTTGCCCCGGAATGGGTCGACTACAACGGCCACATGAACGACGCCGAATACGCCCGAGTATTCTCCTTGAGCGTCGAAGCGCTACTAGATGCCATCGGACTAGACGATGCCGGACGGCGTCGCCACGGCTACACCATCTACACGTTAGAGACCCACCTTTGCTATCGTCGCGAAGCTCACGAGCATCAGCCGCTCAACGTCGAGGCGACGGTGCTCGACAGCGACGCTAAACGTTTGCATGTATTTTTCGAAATGCGTGACGCCGAGCGCAGTCTGCTAGCCACCAGCGAGCAGATGCTGATGGGCATCGACAGCGAGGCCGGCCGGCCAGCGCCCTTCCCTCCGCCCGTCGCGACAGCTATTAGCAAGCTGCCGAATCTCGCCGTCAATGCTTGGCCGCAGCTTGCCGGGCGCCGCATTGGACTGCCGAATCGGGACTGACGCAGCATGTGAATGCAGACCTTTCTCAAACTGAATTCTGCCGCCCATCTGCCTTGCGGCTTGGCAGTGTGGGCGGTAGACGTATAATTCACTTACCGTATAACTGGACTATTCTTCACACTTATCGGACTTGCCTGGGCGAGCTACCATAGCGCTGGCGGAAAGCCCTTGAGAAGCTGGAGCTCGAAGCGAAGCCGCAAGCTAAGCCCACCACCAGCACATCAAGATCGGTTTCTGTTAACAGGTGGTAAGCTCGTTCCAGGCGCAGTCCCAGATACCAATCGCGAGGCGAACTTCTCAACTCGTGCTCAAAAATACGTTGCAACTGGCGCAGCGAGACCCCGCTGCGCCGTGCAACGTCGGCAAGCGATAGCGGCGTCTCCAAATGACGTTCCATCAGATCAACAGCCTCCACCAGTCGAGCGTTGTGGGTGTCAAGCCGTCGTGCCAATGTCATACGCTGCTGATCGTGACGCGTGCGCATACGCTCATGAACCAACTGCTCGGAAACGTCGATGGCTAAACGCTGCCCATGGCGACGAGCGATAACGTCTAGCGCCATGTCCATGGCTGCTGTGCCCCCGGCACATGAGAAACGCCGCGCCCCGAGTTCAAAAAGTTCGTTTGAGGTGGCGATCGCTGGAAAGCGTTCCTTAAATGACGGCAGGCTCTCCCAGTGAAGAGTGACTCGCTCGCCATTCAATAGCCCCGCCGCAGCCAGCACGAAACAACCGGTATCGAGCCCGCCCAGCACGCAGCCGGCAGCGGACAGTCGGCGCAGCCAGCGTACCAGGGCGGGGCTCAGATAACGTTCGGGATCGAAGCCGCTGCATAAAGCCAACGACGGCAGATGATGCACCGCTTCGATGGTCTGATCGGCGAGCAGTGTCATACCGTTGGAAGCGGTCACAGAGCCTCCGTTCTCGCTGATCAGCATCCATTCAAAGAGCGGTCGGCCACTGATACGGTTGGCGATTCGCAGCGGCTCGACAGCCGAGAAGAAGGCCATCATCGAGAAGCGTGGCAGCAGAAGAAAACCGATCAGCTCGGGAGTGGGGCCGGAATAGTTGAGGCGCATGGGACAAAATGCCAGAAAGGACGTGAGCTAACCATCATGGCCGACCCTCGTCGCCTCGACAAGTAAAGGATGCCGGGGGTTAGTCGAAATAGGCCTTCACGACTTCAATAGCGGGGCTTCCATTATCCTTAGCCTCGACACTTGGTAACCAGCCGGCTGGCAGTGTTGAGGTGCTCGCCTATCCACTCACTGGCAACGTCCCTGGCAAACCGCTTCTCATGATATCCGGGGCTATGCCTTCACTCGAATGAGCTTCTTGTTGACGAACTCATCGATACCGAGTCGACCGAGCTCGCGACCGAAGCCGCTACGTTTGACACCACCAAAGGGCAGTTCGGCTGCTTCCCCGCCGACTTCATTGATGAAGACCATCCCGACCTCGAGACGATCCGCGACACGCAACGCCTTTTCCTCATTCTGGGAAATAACGATGGAACCGAGACCGAAAAGGGATGAATTGGCAAGCTCAACTGCTTCCTCTTCGCTGGAGATCTTGTATACCACAGCGACAGGACCAAACAGTTCCTCGTGATAAACATCCATCTCTGAGGTGACCTCGGTAAGCACCGTGGGCGAAAAGAAGTTACCCTTGGGATCGGCTCCGCCGACTCTAGCAACCGCCCCCTGGTCGAGCGCCGTTTGCACCTGACGCTTGAGGTTGTGAGTAGCACTAGCCGATGATAACGGCCCGAGAGTGGCTCCGTCGGTGTTGGGATTGGCAGGCGTATGTCCCGCCATAGCAACGGAGAACTTCTCGGTGAATTCATCGTAAATATCTTCCATCACCAGGATGCGCTTGGAGCCGTTGCAGGCCTGGCCGTTGTTTTCCAGACGACCGGCGACGGCCATATCGACGGTGCTGTCGATATCGTCAGTATCGAGGACCAGAAACACATCCGAGCCGCCGAGCTCGAGCACAACCTTCTTTAGATATCGTCCTGCCTGCTCGGCCACGGCAGCACCGGCACGCTCGGAGCCAGTCAGCGAGACCCCCTGCACACGCGGGTCGGCGATGATGTCGGCCACCTGCTCGTTGGTGGCGAAGACGTTGACATAGGCACCCTCGGGAAGGCCAGCGTCCAGGAACAGGCTTTCCAGCGCCAAGGCCGACTCAGGGCATTGCGGAGCATGCTTGAGCAGAATCGTATTACCCAGCACCAGGTTAGGGCCGACAAAGCGCGCTACCTGATAAAACGGGAAGTTCCAGGGCATGACACCGATCAGCACGCCAAGCGGCTGACGGCGAATAAAGGCGGAACCACCGACAGGGGACTCGATAGGCTCATTCCGCAGAAAGGCCTCGGCGTTGTCGGCGTAATAGTGGTAAATATCAACGCAGAAATCGATTTCACCACGCGCCTGATCAATGGGTTTGCCCATTTCACGCACAATGATACCGGCAAGCTCTTCACGACGTTCGGCGTGGAGTTCGGCCACTCTTTTGATGAGGGCGGCGCGCTCGGCGACACCGATGGTTCGCGACCATTGGCGATACGCACTTTCGGCGCTAGCCAGCGCCCGTTGAATTTGTACATCGGTTGCGGTGGGGTAATCGGTAATTTGTTCGCCGGTAGCCGGGTTTGTGACAGAGTAATAGGCCATGACGCCTCCTTGAAGCACGTGGGCTGGAAGTGGGTGTTTTCATACTGAGCGAATTACTACGCTACTCAAATCGCACCTTCAAGCAGATAATTTTCGCCAAAAGACCCATCGGTCAGTAGGGCGACAATATCATAGCCTGCCAGCCCGGCGTCGATACGCTAGCAGCTTGAGCACTTTGTGCCGGTCAAAAATGCCTATCACTGCGGTAATTCTGGAACAAGGATCACCACTTAAAACGCCTTACCACCAGTATCTATGCAGCCCGATGTTGCAACCGGCCGCGCAGCCTTTACAATCAACACAACGAAGCCACGATGCCAAACCGGACGCGGTGCCCCTCCCCGATATCGACCCGAAGCCCATGAGACTCCAGCCCCCCATCCGCGTTCCGGAGCGAATCGGTTTCTTGCTGCTACCGCGCTTTGCGATGATGGCTTTCTTCTCGGCCATAGAACCGCTGCGCATTGCCAACCGCATCAGCGGGCGTTCACTTTTCGAATGGGATGTGATCAGCAAAGACGGTGGCCCGGTTAACGCCTCTAACGGCATGACGTTGGACGCCACCTGCGCGATCGCCCAGGCACCTGTAGTACCGAGCCTGGCAGTGTGTGCCAGCTTCGACCCCGAGGACAGCGTCAATGACTCACTACTCGACTGGCTACGCGAACGCGCCGCCTCAGGATGCGTGCTAGGTGGCATAGACACCGGCTGCTTCGCACTGGCCGCGGCCGGTTTGCTTGACGACCAGACGGTAACCCTACACTGGGAGTCTCTACCCGAATTTCGCTCCCGCTTTCCAAGCGTCGACGCCGTCGAATCGATCTACGAAGTAACGCCCGAAGGCTTCTCCTGCGCCGGAGGCAGCGCCGCCATCGATATGAGCCTCGACCTGATCCGCCGCCGCCATGGCGATAATCTTGTCAAGCGCGTCCGAGACCAGCTGATTCATGACCCTGGGCGACGACCAGCCAGTCGTCAGCGCGACCCCGTCATTCCTGACGACCCGGGCTTGCAAAAAATCATCGACTTGATGGAGGCTAACCTGGAGACGCCGTTTGGTATCGGCGAGCTGGCTGCTAGGCTCAGCCTCTCCTGGAGAGGCCTGGAGAGGCTCTTCGCTCGTCATATGGGTATGTCGCCCCAGCGCGTCTACCTCGATATGCGACTGGATCACGCTCATCGGCTGCTGCGCGAGACCCGCTACAGCGTAATGGATATTGCCTTGGCCTGCGGTTTCGCCTCCGCGTCAAGCTTCACCCGCGCCTTCCGCCGTCGGCATGGCCTCACCCCAAGCGAATGGCGTCGGCGTTCCTGATTTGCCGATGCGCCGTTGCACCTGTCGAACTATGCACAGTCAGCGTCGAATTCTGTAGTGAGACGGCCTCGTATCGCTGGCATTCTGAGTGTCTTCCCATGACGCTCAGGAGCTCTCATGTCACTGAACAAACTGCCTCTTACGCCCGATTATGATGCTTGGCCGATCGACACCGACATCGCCGACGTTTCGTTTACGCCGCGCCTCGTCACGGTGCGCTGGAGCGACGGACGCGTCAGCCGCTACCACAGCATCTGGCTGCGCGAGAACGCCGCCGATGAGACCACCGTCAACCCGGCAACTCGGGAGCGCATCCTGGATCTGTCCACCCTGCCCGCCTGGCCAGAAATCGACGCCGTCAAGATCGACGCCGCTGGCGCTCTGTGCGTGACTTTCGCCCCAGAGAACCGTCGCCTGCGCTTTCATCCCGGCTGGCTGCGGGCTCACGACTATGATAATGCCACCGACTCCGAGACGCCGCTAGTGCCGATGAATACCTGGCTGGGCGGCCCCGAGGTCGCTCCCGACACCCTGGATGCCAGCGGCCTGCTCGATACCGCACCTGACAGCGATGCCGAGGAGGCGATCCTTGCTCCGACATTGGAAAGCGTGCTCGGCAAGGGGCTGGTACGGCTACGCGGCCTGCCCACCGAGCCCGGCTCGCTCGAAAGCATCGCTCGGCGCATCGGCCCCGTACGCCCCACCAACTTCGGCCAGCTATTCAACGTCAAGGCCAAGCCCGATCCCGACTCCAACGCCTATACGTCCCTCGCCCTGCCCCCCCACGTCGACCTGCCGACTCGCGAATACCACCCCGGACTGCAGATGCTTCACTGCCTGGAGAACAGTGTGAAAGACGGCCAGGCGGTGATGATGGACGGCTTTGCCGTGGCCGAGGCTCTGCGCGACCGCCACCCCGAGGCTTGGGCGACGCTGACCCGGGTGCGCTGGTGCTATGCCAACACCGCCCGCACTACCGACTACGTCTGGTTTGAGCCGATGATCCGCCTCGACGCCCGGGGCGAGCTGCTAGAGGTGCGCATCGCCGACTTCCTGCGTGGCCCTCTACAGACCGCTTTCGAGGACGTCGAACCGGCCTATGAGGCGCTGATGATCCTGCAGCGGCTGTTGCGCGATCCGGCCTTCGCCATCCGCTTCACTTACCGCCCCGGCGACTTGGTGATCTTCGACAACCGCCGTCTGCTGCATGCCCGGGACGCCTTCGAGGGCAGCACCGGTCACCGCTGGCTGCAGGGCTGCTACATGGAGCGCGACGAGGTGCGTTCGCGCTATCGCATGATCCAGCGCGCGCGCCGTCAGCGGCAGCTCACTGCCGAGACCTGATAGCGCTCAGTCCGCGTCTCGAGCCGCCGTTTCCCGGGGGGATTCGGCAAAGCGCGCCCGATAGGCCCGCGAGAAGTGCGCCAGGTGCTGGAAGCCGGTGGCCAGCGCCGCCTCGGTAGTCCGACAGCCGCTGCCGGCGAGCAGCTGCTGGGCGCGGTCCAGCCGCATCCCCAGATAGCACTGCTTAGGGGTCTCGCCGAAATGCATGGTGAACAGCCGCGTGAGCTGGCGCTGGGATTGGCCTGCCAACCGGCAGACCTCGGGGATCGGCAGCGCCTTGGCCAGATTAGCCTCCATCACCGCCAAGCTCTTCACCACGCTGCGCGGCAGGCGGGCATAGCGCACGTCGAGATCCACCGGCGAGCGCTCGTGGCGCTGGTGAATCAGCTGGCGGCCCACGGCGTCAGCCAGGGCTGGGCCGTAGGTGAGCTCAATCCAAGACAGCATTATGTCAATACTCGCCACGCCCCCGCCACCGGTTAGCCGCCTTGAGTCAAGCTCATAGTATGACGAGCTGACCTCAAGCAGCGGAAACTCGCGACGAAAGGCGGGTGCGCTTTCCCAGTGTAACGCCACCCGATACCCCTTCAGTACGCCGGCGCGCGCCAGGATGAAAGGCGCTGTTTCCAGCCCCCCCAGCCAACCCCCATGGGCTGCAATACGGCGTAACACCGCACGACCCTGGGCGCTGACGTCGGCCTCTGGCTGATAGGACGACACCACCATCAGGCTGGCGTCATCAGGTACTCCAGACAGCTCAGCATTCACCTCGATACTCACTCCATTGCTAGCCACTACGCCCTTACCGTCCAGCGAGCGCAGACGCCAGGCAAAGAGATCGCTGCCGAAGCGATTGGCCACCCGCAACGGCTCCAGCATGCAAAACAAAGTCAACATCGAGAAGTTGGGTAGCAGCCAGACGTCCAGGGTGTGTTGCGCCTGCTCAGGAGTGAGCAGCGGCGGCGAATCGGGTCGCGGATAGGGCCATAGAGTGTCGACAACGTCATTCATGGCCAGAATGATCAACAAAAAGACGACTTTTATCAAGTCGTCGCTGCTGGACTGGGATAGGGTAATAGCCACTATCACTAGCACGCCTGTGGAGATCGCCGTGATCCAAGCCAGCCTTGTAGCCGATAATCGTCGTCTAGCCATCGTCCAGGGAGAGCATACTAAAGAGTTCGCCGCTCTCTGGCTGCGTGAGCGCAGCCCGAATCCCGACACTCTGGACCCACAAACTGGCCAGCGGCTGATCGAGGCTGCGGCTTTGCCGCTGGATCTGCGCATCGAGCAGGCCGACGTCGAGGGTGAAACGCTGCATATCCGCTTCAGCGATGGCCATCGTGCCGACTTCGAACTAGACGCGCTGCTTCAGACGCCATCGAGCGTTGCAGCGAAGCCGCTCTGGGACGCCGACCTTGCCGAGCCGCCGCAGGCAGACTTCGCCGCCGCCCTGAACGACGACGACGCCCTGCTCGAGATGCTTGAAGGACTGCACCACTACGGTTTTGTGCTGGTTTCCGACGTGCCCACCACCGAGAACGGCATGCAGGCATTGATCGAGCGTGTCGGCCCGCTGCGCCGCACCAACTGGGGCGGCATCGCCGACGTCAAGGCGGTGGCCAACGCTTACGACTTGACCATGACCCAGCGCGGCCTGGAGCCCCACACCGACAACCCCTACCGTGACCCCATTCCCGGCTACATCTGGCTGCAGTGCCTGACCAACGCCGCTGAGGGTGGCGACAATACCTTGGTCGACGGCTATCGCGCGGCCCAGTTGCTCCGCGAACGCGATCCGGCTGCCTTCGACTGCCTGACGCGGGTCTCGCCAACTTTTCGCTACTGCGACGACAACACCCATCTGGAAAGCGAAGGGCCTTTAATCGAGCTCAACAGCCAAGGTGAGCCTGTTCGCGTCCGCTATTCTAACCGTACCGAGAGGGTTCCGGCACTCCCCGCCGCGGAGCTTGAGGCCTACTACGCCGCGCGCCAGGCTTTCTATGAGCTGATCACCGGCGATGAGCTGACCTTGCACATCAAGCTTGACTCCGGACAGATGTTGATCATGGACAACTATCGCTTGTTCCATGGCCGGCGCGCCTACCAGCTGGCCGGCGGCGTACGCCACATGCGCCAAGGCTACGTGGACCGTGACAGCACCGCCAGCCGCCGTCTGGTACTACGCCGTCAGCTGTCTCAAACTCACCAAAACGAGGAGGTCGCATGAACCAGGCCCGCTTCCGCCACTTCGGTGAAGCCCACCGCGACGAATGGGCACTGATCGACGACCGTTTCCGCGATTACGTCGCCGATGCCCCGCGGCGGGTGCTCGCGCACCTTCATCGCCTGTCCGGTGATACCCACGGTTATCCGGTGGATCGTTTCGAGCACAGCCTGCAGACCGCCACCCGCGCGCTGCGCGACGGCGCCGACGAGGAAATGGTGGTCTGCGCCTTGCTGCACGACATCGGCGACGACCTGGCTCCGGCCAATCACGCCGAGATTGCCGCCGGAATCCTAGAACCCTTCATCGATCCGCTCAATGCCTGGATGATCCGCCATCACGAGCTCTTCCAAGGCTACCATTATCGCCATTTCTTCGGCCTGGATCCTCACGCTAGGGAGCAGTTCCGCGATCATCCCGCCTACGGGCGCACGGTGCGCTTCTGCGACGACTGGGATCAGGCCAGCTTCGATCTCGATTATGACAGCCTGCCGCTCGAGCACTTCGTGCCAATGGTCGAGCGCGTTCTGAGCCGCGAACCCTTTGACGGCTTGCCGGCAGTCAGCAAGGAAAAGGAAACCCTATGAACTGCGCCCAGCGATTGATCCGACTGCTCGAGGCCTATGGGGTCGACACGGTGTTCGGCATTCCCGGCGTGCATACCATCGAGCTGTATCGTGCCCTGGGCCAGAGCGGCCTTGCCCACGTCACCCCGCGTCACGAGCAGGGTGCCGGCTTCATGGCCGACGGCTATGCTCGAGCCAGCGGCAAACCCGCCGCCTGTTTCATCGTCACCGGCCCCGGCATGACCAACATCGCCACCGCCATGGGTCAGGCGCTGGCCGATTCGGTGCCGATGCTGGTGATCTCCAGCGTCAACCGCCGCGACACACTAGGCCGTGGCCAGGGGCGCCTGCACGAACTCCCCAGTCAGCAGCAGACCCTGGCCGGTATCAGCGTCTTTAGTCACACCTTGCACGACCCAGCAGCACTGCCGGAGCTCTTTGCCCGTGCCTTTGCGATCTTTCGCGGCGCACGACCGGGGCCAGTACACATCGAGATTCCCATCGACCTGTTCGATGCCCCGGTTCCCGAAAGCCTAACGCGTCCAATCGAGGTGTTTCCCCCGGCACCAGCTCCCGCCGCCATTATCCGCGCCGCCGATTGGCTACTCCAGGCCGAGCGCCCGCTGCTGCTGCTAGGCGGCGGCTGCGTGGCTGCTCCCGAGGCCGCCCGCGAATTGGTGGAATGCCTGCAAGCCCCGGCCCTGACTACCATCAACGCCAAGGGCGTGCTGGGGCTCGATCATCCGCTCGATCTCGGCGCCACCATGAGCCTGCCCGCTGCACGCCGCCTGGCGGCCGAAGCCGACGTTATCCTGGCGCTGGGCACCGAACTGGGCGAGACCGACTATGATCTGGTTTTCGACGAAGGCTTCCGACTTGACGGGCGGTTAATCCGAGTGGACATCGATCCCCAGCAGTTGGGCCGCAATCAGGGCGCCGATCTGGCCATGGTTGCGGATGCTGGCGAGACGATGTCCGCCCTGCTGCGAGCGATGCCCACGAGTCGTGGCGCTGACGATCGCGCCGCCACGGCTCGCCAAGAGCTGGCACTCAACGAAGACCCCGAGCTGGCTCCCTATGTGCCGCTCTACGCCACCCTGCGAGCCACGCTGCCCGAGGCGATTTTGGTAGGCGACTCTACCGGGCCGGTCTACGCTGGCAACTTTCTCGCCTCATTGCCCGAGCCACGTCGCTGGTTCAACTCTGCCACTGGCTACGGCACCTTGGGTTATGGCCTGCCCGCCGCCCTGGGGGCCGCCCTGGCGCGCCCGGAGCTGCCGGTAATCGCTCTGGTCGGTGACGGCGGGCTCCAGTTCGTGCTCGGTGAGCTGGGCACCGCCCGCGATCTGGGCCGGCCGGTGGCCATTGTCATCTGGAATAACGATGGCTACGATGAAATTCGTCGCTATATGTCACTCAGCGAGATACCGCACCTGGGCGTCGACCTGACCGCCCCCAACTTTTCAGCTCTCGCCTTGGCTTATTCCTGTCGCCATATGAGTGTCACTGAACCAGCAAGCCTGGCCGATGCTCTGGGTCAGTTAGACAAGGCTAGCTCGCCACTGATCATCGAGATCGATGCCGCCGCTTGGGCTGCATCGCTCTGACGCCGGGCCGCTATCCGCCCACAACCGACAATAAGGAAATACCTGATTCATGAGTGCCAAAACGCAACGCACTGCAACGATTCTGACCCTGATCAGCGGTCTGGCATTGGCTGGCCCCGCCCTGGCGACCGACCGCGACGACAATCTGCGCCTGGTGGTCCCGCCCTGGCCGGGCGTGACCGTCAAAAGCGAAATGATCTCTCAGCTCATCGAACCGCTGGGCTACAGCACCGACAAGCAGCCGCTCAGCTCGACTGTGGGCTATTCCACCCTGCAGTCCGGCGACAGCGACGCCTTCCTGGCCGGCTGGGTGCCTGCCCAGCAAGGTAGTTACGATGCCGCCATGGAGAGCGGCTCCATTGTCGACCTGGGCAACAACGTCGAAGGCGCGCGCATGGGCTTCGCGGTACCGGGCTACGTTGCCGATGCTGGCATTACCAGCGCCGAGCAGTTGGCCGATCCGGAGGTGGCCGAGCGCTTCGACCGCAGCGTCTACAGCATCGAAAACGGCTCCACAGTTGACGATATGCTCAACGATGCCATCGACGCCGATGTTTATGGGCTTGGCGACTGGGACAGCAAGCCTTCCTCGACGCCTGGCATGCTCAGCGAGGTGGAGGGCGCGGCCAAGCAGGGGCGCTGGATTATCTTTTACGGCTGGACGCCCCATTGGATGGTGCCGGAATACGACACCCGGATTCTTGACGACCCCGAAGGGGTTTACGGTGATGACAACGGCAGCAGCGCCGTCAAGACCATCGTCGCCAAGGACTACGCCGAGGCCAACCCCAATCTGCTCCGATTACTCAAACAGTTCGTGCTATTGGCCGACGAGCAAAGCGAGTTCATACGCGCCTACGGCCTAGAGAAAGGCGACCTTGAGGTCGTGGCACACGATTGGTTGGTCAGCCATCCCGAGCGTGTCGCCGCCTTTCTAGATGGCGTGACTACCCGCGACGGTGAGGAGGCGCTTGCCACAGTAGAGGCCAGCCTATGAACGCCACCACTTCAGAGGAGCGTGATATTCGCCAAAACCTAGCGGCTGCCTATCAGCTGATCGCCCTGGATGGCATGGACGACGGCATTGATACGCATATATCGGCGCGCCTGCCCGGCGAGCGCTTCCTGCTCAACGCTTACGGGTTGCGCTTTGCCGAGGCGCGCGCCGACAGCCTGGTGACCGTGGACGCCGACGGCAAGGTACTTGACGACCCCACTGGGCTGGGCATTAACCCAGCCGGTTTCACCATACACAGCGCCCTCCATGCCGCTCGCCCCGACGTCAACTGCGTACTGCACTGCCACACCGTGGCTGGCGTCGCGGTCTCTTGTCTTGAGGAGGGCCTGCTGCCGCTCAACCAGTGGGCATTGCAGTTCCACGACCGGCTGGCCTACCACGACTTCGAGGGCATTGCGCTGGCGCTCGATGAACGCGAGCGTCTGGCTGAGGACCTCGGCGATCACTCAGCAATGATCCTGCGTCAGCACGGCTTGCTAACCTGCGGTCGAAGCGTCGGCGAAGCCTTCCTGCGCATGCGCAACCTGGAGCGCAGCTGCCAAACGCAACTGGCGGCCCAGGCCACCCGGCCAGCCGCTGCGTTTGGCATCACCCACCATGGCCGAGCACGTGGCGCAACAGTATGAAGCCTGGGCGACGGGCCCTGCAGACAGCGACCGCGCCTGGCAGGCCGAACTACGCCGACTTAGTGGCGCTGACGATTCTCTCTAATCAGAACCAGAACGGGAGCCATATGCACTATTCACGACTAACCGACCGGATTGCCGGCGAGGGCGCCGCGGCCTGGGATATCCACTATCGCGCCCTGGCCCGCCAGGCCGCTGGCGAGCAAATCACCGTGCTCTCGGTGGGTGACCCAGATTTTGCCACCCCGACGCCGATTATCGAGAGCGCCGTGGCCAGCCTGCGCGGTGGCGCCACCCATTACCCCGACGTGCAGGGTAAGCTGGCGCTGCGCCAGTCCATCGCCGACGATTATCATCGCCGGGGCTTCGATGTAGGTCCAGACAATGTCATTGTCATGGCAGGCGCCCAGTGCGGCCTCTATGCCGCCGCCCAGTGCCTGCTTGATCCGGACGACCAGGTGCTGGTGCCCGAGCCAAGCTATGTCACCTACGAGGCGGTATTGCACGCCACCGGCGCCGAGATGGTACAAGTGCCGTTGAATGGCGAGGCGGACTTTCGCCTTGATCCGGCGGCCCTGGAGGCGGCCATCACTCCCCGCACCCGGGCTATATTGCTCAACAGCCCCCACAACCCCACCGGCCAACTGATCGATGCCGACACCTGGGAGGCGGTCGCCGCGCTGTGTCGGCGGCACGACTTGTGGTTGATCTCCGACGAGGTCTACGCCGAGCTGATTTTCGAGGGCGAGCACATCTGCCCCGCCACGCTGCCAGGCATGGCTGAGCGTAGCGTAATCGTCAGCAGCCTCTCCAAGTCCCATGCGATGACCGGCTGGCGCTTGGGCTGGGTGCTGGGCCCCGAGACGCTGATTCAGCACCTTACCCATCTGGCGCTGTGCATGCTCTACGGCTGCCCGGACTTCATCCAGGATGCTGCCTGCGATGCCCTAAAGACACCGCCTGCCGAGCTGGATGACATGCGCGAGGCCTACCGGGTGCGCCGCGACGCCGTTTGCAAAGCGCTCGCCGAGAGCACTGCGGTGGCAACCATCCGCCCCCCGGCGGGGATGTTCCTTATGGTGGATGTTCGCGCCACGGGGCTCTCTTCCCAAGCCTTTGCTGATCGCCTGCTCGACGAGGAGGGCATCTCGGTGCTCTCCGGCGAAGCCTTCGGGCCTTCAGCGGCAGGCTTCGTACGCATCAGCCTTACCATGGAGGCAGAGCGCCTCACCGCAGCCAGCATGCGCCTCGTGGCCTGCGCCGAACGCGCACAAGCCGAACGATCACCAACCCCGGCTGCGGAGGCCGATTGCCTATGACATCATCATTCGCTCATTTACCCCCTACCCGCACCGCCACCACTCCAGCAGTGGTGGCCAACAAGCTAATCAAGCATTTTGGCGATCTAGAGGTACTCAAGGGTGTCTCCCTCGAGGTACCCGAAGGCAGTGTCTCCTCCATCATCGGCGCCAGCGGCTCAGGTAAAAGCACCTTGCTGCGCTGCATGAATCTGTTGGAGAGACCCGACCAGGGCGAACTAGCGATTGCAGATGAGGCGATTCTCTTCACCCGCAATCCCCAGGGCGGCATTACCGGTCTAGATCGGCGCCAACTAAAACGGTTGCGCGCTAAGGTCGCTATGGTCTTCCAGCAGTTCAATCTTTGGCCCCACTTGACCGTGCTGGGCAACGTCATTGAGGCCCCCATGAGGGTCAAGGGGCTCTCCCGTAAGCGGGCCACCGAATTGGGCGAGCACTATCTGCAGCGGGTCGGCATGGACGATCGGCGCGACGCCTACCCTGCTTTTCTCTCCGGTGGCCAACAGCAGCGGGTGGCCATTGCCCGAGCTCTGACCATGGAACCGCGTCTACTTCTCTTCGACGAACCTACTTCGGCACTGGATCCTGAGCGGGTCAACGAGGTCCTGGGGGTGATCCGTGGCCTCGCCGCCGAGGGCCGTACCATGCTGCTGGTCACCCATGAGATGCACTTCGCCCGGGAGGTCTCCGACCAGTTGGTCTATCTCGACCAGGGGCACATCGCTGCCGAGGGCACGCCGGAAGACGTTTTTGAGGATCCCCGCTGCCGCCAGTTCATGGCGCCCGCGGCCTCAATGCTCCAAACACAATAACGATAGGATGAGACCATGCACTGTCATCTAAAGATCGCCACCGCTGTCGTCACGCTGGGCATCGCTCTCGGCGCCCAGGCCGATGCGCCCCTTAAAGTAGGCATCTCCGGCGAACCCTACCCACCTTTCACCTACAAGGCCGCCAGCGGTGATTGGACTGGCTTTGAGGTGGAGCTGGCGCATGCCCTCTGCGCGGCCATAGAGCGCGAGTGCGAAATCGTGCCCACCGGCTGGAGCGGTATTATTCTCTCGCTCCAAGCTGGCCGCATCGACATGATCATGAACTCCATGTCGATCACCGAGAAGCGCCAACAAGTCATCGACTTCACCCGCCCCTACTACTTCACCCCAGGCTCTTATGTGGCTGCCAGCGATCTCGCGCTCGGTATCCCTAACGGCCTGGACGGCTTGGTGATGGGGGTTCAAGCAGCCACCACCAACGCCACCTATGCGCGGCATGAACTTCGCGACAGCGGCGTGGAGATCCGTATCTACAATCAGGCGGAACAGGTCAACAACGATCTGCTTTCAGGACGGCTGGATGTGATCTTGGCTGACGAGATTGCCATGCTGCAGTTCCTTGACCGCGACGAGGCGGAAGGCTTCGAGATCAAGGCCACCGCCCCACGCCACGACGCCTACGGTGAGGGTATCGGGATCGGCTTGCGCCAAGAGGACGATGCACTGCAAGCACCCCTCAACGAGGCGATCACCGCAGTGATCACGGACGGCACCTGCGCCAGTCTCTCCGAGCAGTACCTGGGCACCGACGTCTGCGTCTACGACTGAGCAACGACCGCCCGTCATCGCTCCCCCGGTGCCACCGGCATCGGGGGCTTCGTTCTGTGACCAAGAAAAGAGTCGACCATGACTGCCATGACATCGGAGGGGCTCGCCGACTGGGCCGGTCCCATTCTTAGCGGGGCGCTTACCACAGTGCAGATCGCCGTGCTGGCATACGCCATCGGCCTGCTGCTGGGATTGCTGGGTGCCAGCGCAAAGCTCAGCCCCTGGGCGCCCTTGCGCGGCCTGGCCACCACCTACTCGACGTTGATCCGTGCGGTGCCAGAACTGCTGCTGATCCTCTTGCTCTACTATGCCGGTGCCCAAGCGCTGGATGCCCTGCTGGCTTATCTGGGCATGGCCGGCGCAGTGCAGATAACCGGCTTCGCCACCGCGGTGGGCGTGCTGGCTTTCGTCCAGGGTGCCTATATGACCGAGGTGTTCCGCGGTGCCGTCTTGGCCATCCCGAGGGGCCAATTAGAAGCCGCTGACGCCTTCGGCTTCTCGCGCTGGGCCCGTTTCCATCGCATCGTGCTGCCGGGCATGCTACCCAATGCCTTGCCCGGCATGTCCAATTTATGGCTGATCCTCATCAAAGACACCGCTCTGATCAGCGTAATCGGCTTTAACGAGCTGTTCTTCACTATCCAACAGGCCGCCGCCAGCAGCCGCGCCTATTTCCTCTTCTATGCCGCCGCCGGTGTCATCTACCTGCTAATGACCTTGAGCTCCACGGCGCTGTTCGCACGCCTTGAGCGTCATGTTCGGCGCGGCCAACCCACGGAGGCTTGACATGGATTATTCCTGGCTGAGCGACCCCTTCTATCAGGGCTACTTATGGGAGGGCTTCATCAATACCCTTTGGCTGCTGCTGGTCTCCGCGGTGGGCGGCCAGCTCCTTGCCGTGGGGGTGGCGCTGGCGCGAATCCGCGGGCCTAAGCCACTGGCCTGGCTGGTCTGGGCCTTCACCACCGTGATACGCGGCACCCCACTGCTGGTGCAGCTGTTCTTCTTCTACTACGGGGTGGGTCGTCTGCTAGAGGGCGTACCAGGCATCCGCGATAGCTTGCTGTGGCCGCTGTTGCGCGATCCCTTCTTCTTCGGCGCCCTGACTTTCATATTCAGCGTGGGAGCCTACTCCGGCGAGGTGATCCGCGGTGCCATGCAGAGCGTGCCCCAGGGTGAGCTGGAGGCCGGCCGCGCCTTCGGCCTCTCCGGCTTCCAAGTGCTCACCCGGCTGTGGCTGCCGCGGGCCATCCAGCTCTGCCTGCCGACTCTCACTAACGAGATAATCCTGCTGCTCAAGTCAATCCCGTTGGTCTCCACCATCGCCCTGATGGACCTGCTGCAAGCGGCCAACATCATCCGCGACGAGACTTTCCTGGTCTACGAACCACTGCTGCTGATCGCTGGCATTTACCTAGCCACCACGGTGGTGCTGACCCTAGCGCTTCGCCTTGTGGAGCTCAACTTCCCCGGCATGCGGCCGACTCGACGCCGCTGGCTGCCCATTCGCTGAACAGGATAAGATTCCATGCATTCTTCCATGTACTCTCTAGACGAACAGTTCATCGACAACGCCTGGGTGCCGAGCCAGAGCAAGGTGCGCCACCAGGTGCTCGACCCCTACCGCGAAACACTCATCGCTGAGGTGACCCGCGGCGCCCCAGCAGACGTCGATGCCGCCGTGGCCGCGGCGAGTACCTGGAGGCCATCGCGGCAGGGCTTGAGTCCCGCCGCCAGGCTCTAGCCGAGCTCTCTAGCCGCAATAACGGCAAGCCCCTAGCCGGGGCCTACCAAGATCTGGACGATGCCATCGCCTGTTACCGCTACTACGCCGAGGCGGCCGTGGCCCTAGGGCATCGTCAAGGAACGACCGACGATGCCGGACAGCCCGACCTGGAGGCGCTTCGGTACTGGGATTCCATCGGTGTGGTGGGACTGATTACCCCCTGGAATTTCCCACTGGTCAGCAGCGCCTGGAAGCTGGCTCCGGCGCTTGCCGCCGGCTGCACGGTGGTCTTCAAACCCTCTGAGGTCACCCCCCTCCCCGAGCGTGTACTGGCGGAGATTGTCATTGAGGCAGGCCTCCCCCCGGGCGTGGTCAATCTGCTGCAGGGCGACGGCGAGGGTATCGGCGCCCCACTGAGCCGCCACCCCGGCATCGACAAACTCTCCTTCACCGGCAGCAATTTGGTGGGCGAAGCGGTGATGCGCGCAGCTGCCCAAGGCGTAAGGCCGGTCTCCCTGGAGTTGGGCGGCAAGTCGCCGATTCTGGTCACTGAGGATGCCGATCTCGAGCTCGCCCGGGATCTGGTGATAGCCGGCATCTACTACAACGCTGGCCAGATGTGTTCGGCCACCAGCCGTCTGCTGGTTCATGAGCGCCTAGCGGATGACCTTTACACGGCCATCGACACTGCTATGGCAGAACTGCACTTGGGCGATCCCTTGGCCGTAGAGACCGACATGGGCCCCCTGGTCAGAGCCACCCAGCGGGATCGGGTGCAGGGCTATATAGGCCGGGCTGAGGAGGAAGGGCTGCGCAGCGAGACCCCCATCCTTGCCCTCCCCGAGCATGGTTTCTTTGTGGCGCCGCGCCTCTACCGCGAGGTACCCACCACCAGCCGCCTGTGGCAGGAAGAGATATTTGGCCCGCTGCTCTGCGCACGCCGCGTGGCCAATGACGCGGAGGCGATCGCTTTGGCCAACGACAGCGACTTCGGCCTGGTCGCCACCGTGATCAGCGGCGACGGCGAACGCGCCCAACGAATCGGCCGTGAAATACAAGCCGGCAGCATCTGGTTCAACAGCGAACAACTAGTGCTGCCAGAAAACGGCTGGGGCGGTTTCAAGCGCAGCGGTATCGGCCGAGAGCTCGGGCCCTGGGGGCTTTCCGCATACCTGGAGGTCAAGCACATCATCGGCCCAGCTAACTGAGCGAAGCCAATTCGCTTAGCTCAGTTAGCCGCAGCTGGCACCTAATTTAATAGGGAGAACAGCAGGCTTCTCATGGCGCACGAATATCCCGGGTTCAACGTGCCCGTGGGCCAAGCGCATGGCCTCGGCATCAGCCAGGGCATTCAGCAACAAAAGTTGCTCAGAAACAGCAGCGCGATGCCCGTAAACCCACCAAAAGGCTGCAAGCGGAAGTTCGCCATAAAGATCGAGTTTTGGCAGAAACGACCTCGTTGTTGGTACTGTCAAAAAAGCTCGAAGCCTTGTACGGCGAGGACCCGGACAGCGAGGACAACTGACACCGCTGACCGAACGTACAAGGCTTTTAAACGACTATGACGAAGCTGTCGCCGGTGGCGTAGCCCGGTACAAGGCGGTCGATTTGATGGAGCTGAGTCAGCGCACGTTGAAGCGCTGGCGACGCGCTAACGGCGCTGTGGCGGAGGACCAAAGTCCGCAAGCGGAGCGCGTTGCTCAACCACACCAGCTCACTCACGCTGAAGAAACGGCCATTCTGGATACCTGCAATGAACGGGAGCATCAGAGCTTGCCACCCTCGCAGATCGTGCCTCGACTGGCCGATAAAGGGCTTTACCTGGCCTCTGAGTCCTCGTTCTACCGAGTGCTCAAAAGCACCAGCAATTGAATCATCGGGGCCGCATGAAACCGCCGCGCAAGGTCTCCGAGACCACCAGTTTTACGGTCACTGGCCCGATCTGGGACATCAGTTATTGCCCCTCAGATGTGCACGGTCAGCACTGGTATGTGTACCTGATCATGGACATCTACAGCCGCAAAATCGTGGCGTGGAAAATCCACGAAGCAGAGTCCGGAGAGCTCGCCAAAAAGCTCATTGATCGAGCCTTGTTGCGAGAGAGATGTTGGCAAAACCCACCGGTGCTGCACTCAGATAATGGTGCGCCGATGACGTCCTACACGCTGAAAGCGCGGCTGGCAGAACTGGGTATGTTGATGTCTCACAGCCGACCCAGAGTAAGCAACGATAACCCTTACTCAGAGTCGTTGTTCAAGACGCTTAAATACTGCCCGAAGTGGCCAACCAAAGGCTTTAGATCACTGATAAAGGTGCATGAATGGATGATGTTGTTCGAGCAGGCCTATAACGAAGAGCACCTGCACAGCGGCATCAACTTCGTGACGCCCGCGCAACGGCACCAAGGTGTTGATACGGAATTGCTAGCAAAACGTGAAGCGGTTTATGAACGAGCAAAGAGTCTGAATCCCAGGCGTTGGTCTGGTGATACTCGAAACTGGACAGTCGCCGGAGCCGTATCGCTCAACCCTGGAAAATTGCAGGAAATTGAGCGCAATAAACAGGCTGTTTAAACGCAGCTATGTGGACAACTGGTTTGTAAATCACCGCCCTACAGCTGTAGTGTGAGCCGACCACGGCGTTTTTCAACAGCCTCATGCAGTGAAGATACCGAAATTTTCGACGGGAAAACCACTATGATCGCCACATTCACGAAACGACGCTGGTTAATGGCAGGTGCGCTTTCTACAGCTCTGTTTGCCCTGCCTACCGTACAGGCCGCATCGTCCGAGCAGCCCACTCTCGACGAAATCCGCTTCGGCGTGCCGCCCTGGCCGGGTATCGCGGTCAAGAGCGAAGTCGCCAGCCAGCTGCTCGAGACACTCGGCTATAGTACTCGACAGCGTGAACTGGCGGTCAGCATAATCCTCAGTGCCTTATCTAAGGGTGATCTCGAGGTTTATCTTGCCGGCTGGTACCCGCAGGAGGCGGATATGCTGGCCCCGCTACTTGAGAATGGCACAATCATTGAAATCGTCGACAACGTGCCCTCGGCTCTTACTGGCATCGCCGTCACCGACGATGCCTGGCAGGCGGGCGTGCGCAGCATCACCGATCTGGACAAGCACGCCGATCGCTTTAATAGCCGCATCTACGGTATCGAGGCCGGCTCGGGGATCAACGATGCCGTACTCAGCGTCATCGACGATGATCGGTTCGGTCTCGGCGATTGGCGACTGCAGGAGTCCAGTAGCCCCGCGATGCTCGCCCAGGTAGGCCAGAAAATCGAAGCAGGCGAGTGGGCAGCCTTCATCGGCTGGCAGCCGCACTGGATGAACGTCGCCTACGATATGCACTACCTGAAGGACTCTGGCGACTCTGGTGCAGCGCAGCTCGAGGGCCGTGTCGCGACGGTCGTGCGCTCCGATCTTGCTGAGCTGGATCCCAACGTCGCGCATTTCTTCAAGCAGTTCGTGGTGGGTAGCGAGATCCAGAGCGAGTGGGTCGACGCTTACTCTCGCGATGAACGCGCTGCTGATGAAGTCGCCAGCGAGTGGATTAACGAACACCAGAACACTGTCGCCGAGTGGCTCGATGGCGTAACGACCCGAGATGGAACTCCCGCCATGAAGGCGATGCGCGCCCAGATGCAATGATCCTCAGGCTTGGCACCTCTCCGGTGCCAAGTCCATTAGTTTCACACGCCTGCACACCTGATCAGTTCAGAATCGCCTCCTCTTCTCCCTGGGTAAGTTGCGAACACAGCCGATTCACCGACGCCTCATTGAGTGCTTTCTGGCAGGACCGGTCAGCGTTCATGCCCTGTGCCAAAAACATCGCCGGTGATTCTGTTGGCGAAAACAGCTGCTCTCGATGGGGCAGCAAAAGCGACTCTACGGTATCGAGCAACCTGTCGCCGGTGAGCAGGTTAAAGAACGTAAGCGCATCACCCCTCACTGATTCTTTTAGATCTGAACATGCCGGACGTTGACGGGTATAAGATTATGGAGCAACAGGGCAACAACAGCGAGCTTCTTGTAATGGCCAGGGAAATTTCTCTTAGTCACCATTAAAAATGGAACGGAAGTGGCTATCCAGATGGACTTCGAGGTAAGGGCATCCCTCTTTCCGGAAGAATTGCAGCACTGGCCGACGTATTCGATGCTTTGACTTCGGCACGTCCCTATAAAAAAGCCTGGCTGGCAGAAGAGGCGGTGAAACTGATCCGGGAAAACCGGGGAACACACTTTGATCCGGAGTTGGTTGACCTGTTCCTGGCCGATGTCGCCAGCTTTGTGAAAATCAAAGACGCCTATCAAGACGCCCCGGAACACTCGCACCAATGAATTCCGAAAATTATGATGTGGATGATCAACGCGATTCCCGATGCGGCAATTCTCATCGATCGGGACCGGAATATTATTAGTGCCAACTTGTTAAAGCAGCCGACATTTTTTTACCACTGTGACACAACTGGAAGGCGCTTCACTGGACACCCTCATACCAAAGCATTCGAGAACCGCTCACGAACAGCACGTTGAGTGATGGATCAGGGTGCGGGGTAGTTCTGGTGGCAGCGGAGCCCGCTTGGGCTGTTTTTTGGCGGGATTGGTGCTTCATCGGCTGTTAGCTGAGCCAGTTCGGCTTCGATGGCGGCAAGGTCGCTATCGATAAGCTCATCCAGCAGGTTGCCCTGAACCGCGTCCAGTTGTTCGCTACGTTGAGCGAACTTATGACGCTTAAGGATTGCCACTTCGTGGGTTAGTTTTTCGATGACCGCATCATGGTGGATCAGAGCCCGATCTTTGTTCTCCATGCGACCGAACAGATCCGACACCAGAGCGCGGAGCTGTTCGTTAGAGAGTTGGTTAAAATCGGGACGTTGTGACATACCGAACAGTATGCCAAGCCACGAACACAGTGACGATGCGCCATTTTGGTGATGGTCTGAGCGGTCGACTTATGGTTACAGAACCGAGATGACACCGGCGGCCCCCAGACGCTGCCAGGGCAGCCCCTGAACCAAAACGGCTAACTGCTCATCAGTTAAACACAGTTGATCATCACGCCAAGATTCGCCCCAGTGGAATTTGCCACGATTCAGTCGGCGGGCACAGAGCCAGATGCCCAGGCCATCGTGGATCAGCACTTTCATTCGGTTGCCGCGTTTGTTGGCGAACAAATAAGCGCAGTGGGGGCTGGCTGAACCGAACACCTGAACGACACGCGCCAGCGCCGTGTCCGGCCCAGCTCGCATGTCTAGCGGCTCTGTGGCCAACCAGATTTTATCTGGTGCGGATCATTGCAACAGGTTGCGTAGAAGCGCTACGCACTGATGAGCCTGATCGGCTGGCCACTCCACTACAACCGGGCCGCCGGCTCGGGGAATCTCAATGCGGATGGTGCTACGCTTTTCAGCTACTGGGGGCGCCGCCGCCGGTAAATTGATAGGCACAAAGGCTAGCGATAGGTTTTTACCTGTTTGCTTCGACTCTCTGATCCAGCGCCGAAACTGGTTGGCATTGAGATCATTATCCAAAGCAATACGGGAAACAGGAATAAGTGGACACTATCTTGACGGCTGCGGCATCAGACTCAAGACGGGTTTACTGGACGCTCACCGTTAATCACCACCACAGACTGTTGACGAGGATTTTTCTCAGCCCGGCAAGCTCTCACCTGTTCTGCGAACATTTGAGAAAGCCGTGTTCAAGATAGGTTGCCGAGCCAAAATAAGACCTCCATCGTTTGTAAGCCTTTGCAGAGCTATAGCAAATTTGGTTTGACGAATTAACCAGACGAGCGACTATAATTAGAGTATTCGATGGTCACGTTTTCACGTGACCATCGAATACTCAAGGAAAAGCTCCCTCGCCCTCTTAACCCTGCCATAAGTGCGCGTGATGATGCAGATCTCTAACGAATAGTGCTTGATTTCCGGCACCAGAGTTCGCAAATCTCCTGCCTCTACGTAGCGCTGAACGTAAGTGTCTGGCATGAACCCGATGTAGGCGCCGGACAAAATCATAGCAAGCCGCGCTTCGTAGAAATACGAAATCGCTGCCTTGTTCATATCCGCCAATTGAGCGCCAACCTCGGGGCTGGTGTGAATGCCTGCGTGTACAACTTTACTGGAGAGAATCTCGTCCAACAGTTGTGGCGATGCCTTTGCGTTGAAAAGCGGATGTGTGCGACTGCAGTAAAGGTGGCAGTCGTCAGCGTAAAGACGGCGATAATCCAGCCCAGTGAGCTGGCGATGATAAGGAATCAGACCTATATCCGCCTCATCGTTCAGGACCATCCGTTCGATATCGCTGAGTGATCTCACATCCAGCAGAACATTAACATGCGGCGCTGCTTGCGAGAATTGAGCAATCGCCGCTGCAAGCCCGGATTGCGGATCCATGCAAATGGCATCGCTTGCGATAATTCGCAGCTCACCGGTAAGGCTGACGTGCAAAGCGTTGACACCTGTGCGGAAGCCTTCGAGAGCCGACAGAAGTGTTTTCATCAGCTCATAAACTTCAGTGCCCTCCTCCGTCAATGAAAAACCGCCTCTGCCGCGCAAGCAAAGCTTGAGGTTCAGGCGCTCTTCCAGATTTGCGATATGAGTACTGATTGTTGAGCGGCCAATATTCAGCTCTCCTTCAGCCGCTGAAAACCCGCCGCTCTCCACAACGGCCTCGAACACTTTAAGAAGTCGGATCTCGTAATCACCGATCTGCCCCAGCCTGATCTTCAGATCCTTCTTCATTGTTTGATTACTCTCAACGTATACACCTAAACATTCTTGTTTATCACACAAACACTCCGCTATACCATCGTTCCAACTGTATAAGCCACTTTGGCCAGCACGATTTGGAGCCCTTTATGACGTTAAATCTCAACCAACCAGACTTGTTTCGGGATCGTGCCTTTATTGATGGGCAGTGGGTCCAGGCTGCCAAAGCGCGAACGTTTCCGGTCTTCAATCCCAGCACCGGCGTTACGCTGGTCTCTGTTCCCGATCTGGGCGCAGACGAAACCCGCGCCGCCATCGACGCTGCAGAAAAAGCACTGAAACCCTGGCAAGCACTGATCGCAAAAGAGCGCGCTGCTCTCCTGCGCAACTGGTTCAACCTTATTGTTGCGCATCAGGATGATCTTGCAACCATCATGACCAACGAACAGGGCAAACCCTTTGCAGAAGCCAAGGGCGAAGTCGCCTATGGCGCATCCTTTGTGGAATGGTTTGCCGAAGAAGCCAAGCGCATTTATGGCGACGTTATTCCCGCTCACGGCCCCGATAAGCGGTTGGTAACCATCAAGCAGCCGATTGGTGTGGTTGCGGCGATCACGCCCTGGAACTTCCCGATTGCGATGATCACCCGGAAAGTCGCTCCAGCGCTGGCGGCGGGCTGTACGGTTGTGATCAAACCGGGTGAAGACACCCCACTGTGTGCGCTAGCGCTGGCAGAACTGAGCCGTCAGGCCGGTATTCCCGCAGGTGTTTTAAATGTGGTTACAACGCTGCAGGCACCAGAAGTTGGCCGTACGCTGTGTGAAGACTCCCGAGTGCGCAAGCTATCCTTCACGGGCTCAACGCCAGTGGGCAAGCTACTGATGCGTCAGTGTGCGGATACAGTAAAGAAAGTCTCTCTAGAATTGGGTGGCAATGCACCGTTTATTGTTTTTGACGATGCTGATTTAGACGCGGCCATCTCTGGTTTGATGGCTTCCAAGTTCCGCAATGCGGGTCAGACTTGCGTGTGCACCAACCGCATTCTTGTTCAGGACGGCGTTCACGATCTGTTCGTTGAAAAACTGAATGCGGCCGTACGAAAACTAAAAATTGGTGATGGGTTTGGTGAGACAGTAAACATTGGTCCTCTTATTAATGATAAAGCGGTCAACAAAGTACGTGGTCTTGTTGAAGAGGCACTGGCCAATGGCGCCCGAATCACTGAACAGGGCGTCGGAATTCCGGACAATCTGAACTTCTACCCGCCTACTGTATTGACCGGCGTAACCTCAAACATGCGCATTGCACAGGAAGAGATTTTCGGCCCAGTGGCAACGGTTTTTCGTTTTACCGAGGAATCAGAGGCTGTGGAGCTGGCAAACGACACCCCATTTGGCCTTGCCGCTTATTTTTACAGCCGCGATATCGGCCGGGTATGGCGCGTAGCTGAAGCTCTAGAGTACGGCATGGTCGGAATCAATGAAGGGCTGATTTCTACGGAAGTTGCGCCGTTTGGCGGTATCAAGGAGTCGGGGATCGGCCGCGAAGGCTCCCGCTATGGCATCGATGACTTTGTTGAAATCAAATACTTGTGTATGGGCGGCCTTTGAGCGCTGCTCTTAACTGATAAGGAAAGAGTTGATGAATAACGCGAAATTGAATGAATTGAAGAAAAAATATGTTGCCAACGGCACTGCCAGCCCCGCAACGCAGTTTGCGGATCGCGCAGGGAATGCCTTGATTTGGGATGCGGATGGCAACCGTATTATCGATTTTGCCGGTGGTATTGGGGTGCTAAACATTGGCCATTGCCACCCCAAAGTTGTCGCGGCCGTAAAAGCGCAGCTAGAGCGTGTGATGCACACGTGCCAAACCGTCATGCCCTACGCAGGGTACGTCAAAGTTGCTGAGAAACTAAGTCAGATCACCCCGGTGCGAGGACACGGCAAAGTCATGTTAGTGAACTCCGGCGCTGAAGCTTTAGAAAATGCGGTCAAGATTGCGCGGGCGGCAACGGGTAAAAATAACGTCATCTGCTTTGACGGCGGCTATCACGGCCGCACGTTTATGACCATGGCGATGAACGGCAAAGTTGCGCCCTATGCAGCCGATTTTGGCACAATGCCGGGTAACGTCTTCCGTGCGCCGTATCCAGTGCCTTTTCATGGCGTTAGTGAAGAAGATGCCATTCGTGGATTGAAAATGACGCTCAAGACCGATGCCAACCCACGCGACACGGCAGCCATCGTGATCGAACCGGTTCTCGGCGAAGGCGGTTTCTATCCCGCGCCAGCGAGCTTCCTCAAAGCGGTGCGTGACATCTGCGATGAGCACGGCATGCTGATGATCGTCGATGAAGTTCAGTCCGGCTTTGGCCGCACGGGCAAGATGTTCGCCATCGAACACAGTGGTGTCGAGCCCGACCTGATGACCATGGCCAAGAGCATGGCGGCTGGCATGCCTATCTCTGCCGTTGTGGGAACGGATACTCATATGGATGCACCCGGCGCGAACTCGCTTGGCGGCACCTATTCTGGCAGCCCAGTATCGTGCGCAGCGGTATTGGCGGTGCTTGAAGTGTTTGAAGAGGAAAACATCCTCGCAAAGAGCCTATCTCTGGGAGAAACGCTGGGGCAGCGCTTTTCGCAGTGGCAGGAGCGCTTCGCTTGCGTTGAGAATGTGCGCCATCTGGGCGCCATGGCGGCGATGGATATTGTTTCAGCCGATCACACACCCGATGCGGAGCTCACAGCTGCGCTTTGCAAGCGCGCGCGTGAGAAAGGCTTAATCCTGCTTTCTTGTGGCCTTTACGGCAACACGCTTCGTTTTCTTATGCCGGTCACTATTGAAGATGAGGTGCTCGAAGAAGGCCTGGCAATCGTTGAGGCGTGTCTTGCAGAACTTGCAGGTTAAGCGCACACACCCATACGATAATCGTCCGGCCATCACACCTTGTCAGTGGTAGCCGGTGTTCAGTTGCCGGACACGAGTTCATGGACAGCACGGTTCTTTAATAAAGGTAAGTGAGTCAGAAGATCCTCCAGACAGGCATAAGGATCATGCCAAGCTCAGGGCTCAGGCGCACTCGATTCCATACTTCAACGCACTCTCAATTGCCAATAGCCACTACGACAGTCACTAAGCGGTCGCTCTAAACTTTATTGACTGATCGACAGCCAGCACTGTGCTGTCCCATCCGAATTCATTCTATGCAGTTTTCGCCAATGACAAACGGAATCCGACGCTTAAGCGGTTTCTGACCTTGAGCGCCATTCAGGCCCAGACATTGCGACTTTCGAGCCCTCATGCCGCGCCTGTCGAGACCAGCAGGTTTCGGCCTGATTTCAAGACACCGTCTTTGATGTCATTGGTAATAGCGTCTTGCAGCGCGATTGCGTCGCGGGTCGTCAGGGCGGTCAGAATCTCTTTGTGACGATCAATCTCGTAATATTCCGTAACCCGCGTGAGGACCTGGCGCTGGAAGGGCCCAAGCTGTAACCAGATGCTTTCAATAATGGGCATTGAGGTTTGGGCAGGGTTAACCGTGTAAAGCGTGCGATGGAAGGCCTGATTCAGCAACGTCAGTTGATCGAGATCTCTGTCAAAAATGAGCTCGTCCATCCTGTCATCCAGCTCCGTCAGCTTTTCGATGATGAAATCTGACATGTAGGGCAGCGCGCGCTGAGCTGTGTGGACCTCAACCGCAACGCGGAGTGCGACCAGTTCTTCAAAGCGGTTCGGGGTCATTAAAGGCACCGTCATGCGCCGGTTATCTTTGATCTGTATGGCATGTTCCGAGCTGAGCCGCCGCACAGCCTCGCGGATCGGAGTCGGGCTGAGATTCAGTCGTTCAGCCAACCCGCGGATTGTCAGTGACGTGCCGGGCTCGATCGCGCCCAGCATGATTGCGTTGCGGAGGCGCTCATAGGCATATTCTTGTGTCGTCGCCCCGGATATTGCTGGAATATCAGGGATATTGAGTTCGCCGTTGCTGGTCATCAGGCCGCCCTAGAGTGTGTTGGTCTGGACTATATTACCTAAAAAGGTTGACACAATTAAAGGAATGATATAAATATTTAACAAATGATATCACAATTTCAAAAACGGTATCGAAAGGTGACCCATGTCTGATAATAAAGCCGAAGCCTGGCTAGAACAGCATCCAGAAATTGATTCTATTTTTGCCTGCGTTTGTGATTTGAACGGCACGATGCGTGGTAAGCGCGTTCCGGTTGAGCAGTTGTCCAAGGTAATAGACGGCGGGCTGCGTATGCCGTTGTCGATTGTCGGCATGGATATCTGGGGCGAGGATGTCGAAAACAGTGAGCTGGTTTTTGAGACGGGCGATTCCGATGGATTGTGCGATTTTACCGGCCGCCCATTGATGCCGATCACCTGGACCAGTCGCCCGACAGCCCTGGCGATGTTGTGGATGCGCCAAGAAGACGGCGCACCGTTTCCGGGCGACCCGCGCAGGGCCCTGGCGCGTGTTGCGGAGCAATACAAGGAGCGCGGATTGACGCCTGTGGTGGCAACCGAGTTGGAATTCTATCTGGTTGACCCGTCGGAAGATTACCCCCAGGCGCCACGATCCCCGGTGACCGGCAAGCGTCTGGAATCAGACGGCGCGATGTCGCTGGACGAATTGCAGCATTTCGACGAATTTCTGAACGACGTTTACGATGCCTGCGAATTGCAGGGCATTCCCGCAGATGCTGCGATCTCGGAAAACGGAGCGGGCCAGTTTGAGATTAACATGCGCCACGTTGCCGACCCTTTGCGTGCCGCCGACGATGCCGTACTGTTCAAGCGGCTCGTGCGCGGCATTGCACGCAAGCACGGGCTTGCGGCCACCTTCATGGCGAAACCCTATGGCGACCTGTCGGGCAGCGGTTTTCACGCGCATTTCTCATTGATTGATGAAAACGGGATAAACGTGTTCGACAACGGTGGCGATGAAGGCACACCACTGTTGTTGAACGCAGTGGCCGGTTTGTTGGCCACAATGCAGCAAAACACGCTGACATTTGCGCCCCACGAAAATTCCTATCGCCGCCTTCTGCCCGGCGCTCACGCGCCGACAAGCGTCTCTTGGGGCTATGAAAACCGAACCGCGGCCATCCGTATTCCGGGCGGTGATTCAATAGCGCGGCGTATAGAGCACCGCGTCGCTGGCGCCGATGCCAACCCTTATCTCGTGCTGACCAGCATTCTGGGCGGGGCACTGCTCGGCATCCAGAACGATATGCAGCCGGCGGCACCCATCACCGGGAACGCGTATTCGATGAACCTGGACAATCTGCCGCTGGACTGGGCAACCGCCATCGACGCCTTTAGCAAAGGTACAGACGTACCGACCATCTTCTCCAAACGGCTGCAAACCATGATGGTCGAATGCAAGATGCAGGAATTGCGCAAATTTGCCCGCTACGTGACCAAGTTTGAATATGACAGCTACCTGGAGATTGTCTGATGAACTCCCAGAACCATCCCTATGCCGGCGACGGCAGCCACACCGCAAGTTACTACGCCGCCTCGGCTAATCCCGCGCCGGAACGGCCAGAGCTGACCGGTGATCAGCAAATAGACGTTTGCATTGTCGGCGCCGGGTATACCGGGCTCTCGACGAGTCTGTACCTTGCAGAAAAAGGCTACAAGGTAGCCATCGTCGAAGGTGCACGGGTTGGATGGGGCGCTTCGGGGCGCAATGGCGGGCAGATCGTCAACGGGCTGAACGCCAGCCTACAGACAATCAAGAAACGCTATGGGCAGGACACTGCCACATTCGTCGCCGGTCTGGTGCAGGAAGGCGGCGAGATCATCCGCGAGCGAATCAGCACCTACGACATTAAATGCGATCTTAAGGAAAAGAACATCTTTACGGGTCTGACCGACGCTCATATGGGCGAACTGGAAGAGCGGATGAAGCTTTGGGCCAGCTATGGCCTCAAGAACCAAGAGATGCTGGACAAGAACCAACTGCGCAAACATGTGAATTCCGACCTCTACGCGGGCGGGCTGATCGACCATTCCGGTGGCCATATGCACCCGTTGAATCTGGCCCTGGGCGAAGCGGCGGCGTTTGAGCAGAACGGTGGCACCATCTATGAAATGTCGCCGGTGATCGACGTTGATCACTCGGCGGCGCAGCCAATCGTCAGAACTGCCAAAGGCTCGATGACCTGCAAGACGCTGGTCCTGTGCGGTAATGCCTACCTGGGCCACGTGGTGCCCACGCTCACGTCGCGAGTGATGCCAGTGTCAACGCAGGTGATGGCGACCGAGCCTTTGGGCGAGGCCCGTGCGCGGGAATTGATACCAACGGATGCCTGCGTCGAAGATATCCGCTATATCCTGGATTACTATCGCCTGTCCGGCGACAAGCGCATGCTGTTTGGCGGCGGCACCGTTTATGGAGGCGCAGACCCCAGCGACATCAAAGCCAAATTGCAGCGCAACATGGACAAGGTGTTCCCGCAGCTCAAAGGGGTCAAGATCGACTACGCCTGGAGCGGTAATTTCGCCCTCTCGTTCAGCCGTGTTCCCCAGATGGGCCGCATCGACGGGAACACCTATTTCGCCCACGGCTACAGCGGCCATGGCGTTACCGGGTCGCACACCTTCGGACGGATCCTGGCCGAGGCCATCCACGGCGACCTGTCCCGGTTCGACGTGTTTGCCAAGGTGCCGTGGTATCCGTTCCCCGGCGGGCGCATGTTCCGGGTTCCCTATTCGGTGATGGGCTCCTGGTGGTACGGGGTGCGCGACAAAATTGGTATCTAATCGAGTAACAATCGAATAATAATAATTCTTAAGGAGAACACCATGATAAAAACAACATTGATCTGTGGCGCACTGACGCTGACTGCCGGCGCGGCCTGTGCCGAGGGTGAACTGAATGTGTATCACTGGTCTGATTACGTGGCTCCCGACACGATTGAAAATTTCGAGGCGAGAACCGGCATCACGGTCAATTACGACGTGTTCGACAACAACGAAGTGCTGGAAGCCAAGATGTTGACAGGCTCCAGCGGCTACGATGTGGTGGTGCCGTCTATCGAGTTTCTCGCTCGCCAGGCGCAAGCCGGGTTGTATGCCAAAATCGACAAAGACAAGTTGAAGAACTACGGCAATCTTGACCCCGATATTCTCAAGATCATCGAGGTGAATGACCCGGGCAATACCTACGGCGTGCCCTACATGATGTTCTCCGTCGGGATTGGCTATAACATTGATATGATCAAAGAACGCATCGGTGCCGACAAGATTGGCAGCTGGGACATGTTGTTCGACCCGGACACCGTGGCCAAACTGGCCGATTGCGGCGTTGTGATAATGGACTCCCCGACCGAAGTGATGTCGTCGGCGCTGAATTATCTGGGGTTGGATCCGCACTCCGAAGATAGAGCCGATCTGGAAAAGGGCAGTGAGCTGATGATGGGCGTACGCCCGCACATCCGCTACTTCCATTCATCGCAATATATCAACGATTTGGCCAATGGCGACATCTGCATAACCATTGGCTATTCCGGTGACATATTGCAAGCACGCGACCGCGCCGCCGAGGCAGGGCAAGGAATCAATATCGCTTACACGATCCCGAGAGAGGGCGCCGTGATCGGATTCGACATGCTGGCAATCCCGGACGATGCACCCAATCCCGAGAACGCGTTAAAGTTTATTGATTACATCCTCGAACCAAAAGTTGCCGCAGACATCACCAACTACGTCTACTTCGGCAACCCGAATACCGCTGCGACGGAATTTGTGAACGAAGACGTGGCTAATGATCCCGGCATTTATCCCCCTCAGGACGTCAAGAAAAAGATGTTCGTTTCCAAGCCGCATACCTTGCGCTATGACCGAACACTGACCCGCGCCTGGACCACGATCAAGACCGGCATATAGTCCTATGCACTGCCGCGCGGACCAGATCCGCGCGGCAGTCGTTTTCCAGAATCGTTTCTTTTGGGGAGAGGGGGAGCAATTATGTCCGAAGCTGTTTCAGTTGCAGGTCCAAAGCCTTGGATCGATCCGAGCGCCGTACCTTTTTTACAGATCAACAATGTGACCAAGAAATTCGGCGAGTTCACGTCGGTCAACAACGTGTCGCTGGAAATCTACAAGGGTGAGATTTTCTGCCTTCTGGGCGGATCGGGTTGTGGTAAATCTACTCTACTGCGGATGCTGTCGGGGTTTGAGGACCTTACCTCCGGCCAGATCATCATCGACGGTCAGGATCAGGCCGGCATCCCGCCCTATAACCGACCCACCAACATGATGTTTCAATCCTACGCGTTGTTTCCACATATGACGGTGGAAAAGAACATCGCTTACGGGCTGAAACGCGACGGTCTGCCCAGGGCAGAGATTGCTACTCGCGTCACAGACATGTTGTCACTGGTGCAGATGGATGCGTTCGCCGCCCGCAAGCCACATCAACTGTCCGGCGGGCAACGCCAGCGCGTCGCGCTCGCTCGCTCGCTGGTGAAAAAACCCAAACTGCTGCTGCTGGACGAACCGCTGGGTGCGCTGGACAAGAAACTGCGCGAGGAGACTCAGTTTGAACTGATCAAGATTCAGGAAAGTCTGGGCGTGACCTTCGTGGTTGTCACCCACGATCAGCAAGAGGCGATGACGTTGTCTAGCCGGATCGGTGTTATGACCGAAGGCGAGATAGTCCAGATTGGTACCCCCCGCGAGATATATGAGTATCCGCAAAACCGTTTCGTTGCCGATTTCATCGGTTCCGTGAATATCTTCGAGGGTCGTATCGCCGAGGACGGTGAAAGTCACGTTGTTGTCGATTCGCCGGAGGCAGGGCTGGGGATATATGTGCCGCACAGCATCAGCGGTGTAATCGGCCAAAAAGTCGCCGTTGCGGTGCGCCCGGAAAAAATGCAGGTCAGCAAAGACGATCTGGGCGACTTGCGCAACAAGCTGAGCGGCACCATCGATGAGATTGCCTATATGGGCGATTCGTCGGTTTACCAGATACGCCTGGACAGCGGGAAACGCGTGCGCGTTAACCAATCCAATCTTTTTCGGTCTGAAGAGAGTTCTCTGAATTACGGTGACCGGGTGAATCTGGGCTGGGCGGGTAACGCCGGGATCGTGGTGACGTCATGAGCAGCTTGCCATTGGGATCGCGAATCGGGGCGCTCCTGGGCCGAATGGGGCTCAGAGGACGTATCTTAGTTATCGCTATTCCAACCGTCTGGCTTCTGGTTTTTTTCCTGATTCCGTTCCTGGTGGTCGCGAAAATCTCATTTTCTGAGGCCGCTATTGCCCGGCCGCCCTATTTGCCGATCGTGGAATGGGTCGATGGGTTTTTGAGGGTGAATCTGAATTTCGGCAACTATCTGTTTCTGCTAGAGGATCCTCTTTACGTCGCAGCCTATCTGGGATCGGTCAAGATTGCCGGCGTCGCGACAATTATCGCCCTGTTGATCGGGTATCCGATGGCCTACCTGATTGCGCGCTCGGCACCGGATCGACGCAATCTGCTGCTGATGCTGGTTGTGCTGCCCTTCTGGACGTCGTTCTTGCTGCGTGTCTATGCGTGGATCGGGTTTCTCAAGAGCAATGGGGTTATCAACAACCTTCTGCTGAGCGTCGGCATCATCGACGAGCCGTTAGTGATGTTACAGACCGACTTCGCGGTCTATGTCGGTATCGTCTATACCTATCTGCCGTTCATGATCCTGCCGCTTTACGCCAATTTAGTGAAACTGGACGAAGCTTATCTTGAGGCATCTTCCGACTTGGGCGCGCGGCCGGTCACTACGTTCCTGACCGTCACCGTGCCGCTGTCGCTGAGCGGGATTATCGCGGGCTGCATGCTGGTGTTTATTCCTGCCGTCGGCGAGTTTGTTATCCCGGCGCTTCTTGGCGGGCCGGATACGCTGATGATCGGTCAGGTGCTCTGGAACGAGTTCTTCTCGAACCGGGATTGGCCCGTCGCCTCGTCGGTGGCCATCGTGATGCTGTTCGTCCTGGTGATCCCCATCATGCTGCTGCGTTGGGCGCAGTCGGCGGGCGAAGGAGAAGCCCGATGAAACGTCAATCCCGGTTCCTCACGATCTTCGGCGTTCTAGGTTTCGTGTTCCTTTACGCGCCCATCCTGTCACTGGTGATTTTCAGCTTTAATGAAAGCCGGCTGGTGACCGTCTGGGGTGGGTTCTCGACCAAATGGTATGGCGAGTTGTTCCGTGATCCACAAATCCTGGATGCCGCCTGGGTCAGCCTGCGCATCGCCCTGGCCAGCGCGACCCTGTCGGTCGTGATCGGTACGGTGGCCTCGTTCGTGTTGATCCGGTTCCGGCGCTTTCGCAGCAAGACGCTGCTGAGCATGATGATCACCGCGCCGCTGGTTATGCCCGAAGTTATCATCGGCCTGTCGTTGCTGGTGATGTTCGTCACGATGGAGAGCGTTATTGGTTGGCCCGGCGAGCGCGGGATTTTGACGGTAATTATCGCGCATTCCACCTTTGGCGCGGCCTATGCGGCTGTGATTATTCAATCGCGGTTGGTGGATATGGATTTGTCGATAGAAGAGGCGGCGCTGGATCTTGGTGCGCAACCGGTGCGGGTGTTCTTCGGCGTGACGCTGCCGGTGATCGCTCCGGCGCTGATGTCGGGCTGGCTGCTGGCCTTTACCCTCAGCCTGGACGATCTGGTGGTTGCCAGCTTTGTCTCCGGCCCAGGTGCCTCGACCCTGCCGATGGTGATCTTCTCCAAAGTTCGGATGGGGGTCAGCCCGGATGTGAACGCACTAGCGGCGATCATTATTGGCGTTGCCTCGTTAGGGATCATTGTTGCGGCCTTGCAGGTGAACCGTAGCAAGAAGCTGTCCCAGCGCGCTGAGGCGCAATGAAAATCGGATTAGTTTGATCCTGTCCTATATCTTTGGGCGTCCTTCAAATGCAAAGTGACAGCGTTGTGCTGCCCAACCGCCCGCTTTGAGGGCGCAGCAGCGCGGCGCGGCGGACACCCTCGCCGTCCAGCCAGCAGCTCCCCCTCGCTTGGCGCACTTCGAGTAGTCGAGGGAGTTGCCTACCCCGTCCTCACACCACCGGGCACCGATGCGTCGGTCCGACGATTCCGCACCACGGCGGTTCATGGTTGGCTCTGAAGCCGGCTTATCGTATCCAACAACCCACCAAAGACAGCCGATTCCTTGGTCAAACGCTTATGCCAGCTGAACTCGTGTTGAGAAATGCGTGGTTACTGTGGAATTCAATGGCGTGGCAGGGCGCCTTGGAATGGGCATTCACTATTTCCTTTCGCTTATCAAAATATACCTTGGGAGGTATATAGGTACTAATCGCGAACTCGTAATGTTATTGGACTTGTAAACGCAAACAGTGGCCAGCGAGCTGGCATGTCTGCAGCCAATCCAATAATTCAAAATGATTTCGGGAGCGACACTGTGCCAACAACGTCTCATACAAATTCCTTTTACGCTGCTTCCGCCAACGACAAAGAGATACGGCCAGCACTGCAGGAAAATATCAAAGCAGATATCTGCGTTATTGGTGCCGGCTACACCGGTATGTCCACTGCTCTGCACCTTGCCGAAAGTGGCTACAAGGTGGTCGTACTGGAGGGTAGCCGAATTGGCTTTGGCGCGTCTGGCCGCAATGGTGGACAAATCGTCAACAGCTACAGCCGCGATGTTGATTTTATTGAGAAGCACTACGGTAAAGAAGTGGGTGCAGAGATGGGCCGCATGGCCTTTGAAGGTGGCCGCATTATTCGTCGTTTTGTCGAGCAGTATGATATTCACTGCGATCTGAAGCCCGGAGGCATCTTTGCCGCCTGTAATAATCGCCAGTTCGCGGAACTGCAACAGAAAAAAGCGCTGTGGGAATCGCACGGCCATGAAGGCCTGCAGCTACTGGATAAAAACCAGCTCAAATCTTATGTTGGCTCCGAACGCTACGTGGGCGCTTTATTAGACAACACTGGTGGACATTTTCATCCCCTGAACCTGGTCCTTGGCGAAGCTGCGGCCTTTGAATCGCTGGGCGGCATCATTTATGAGGGATCAGCTGCTGTAAACGTTCAGGAAGGTGCAATGGCCGTTGTTAAAACAGAAAGCGGTAGTGTTACGGCAGACTACGTTGTAGTGGCAGGAAACGCCTATCTTAACGGCCTGATACCCAAACTTGAGTCCAAAGCCATGCCATGTGGCACCCAGGTTGTGACCACCGAGCCTCTACCTGAAGAAGTACAAAAACGCTTGCTGCCAAAAGACAACTGCGTGGAAGACTGCAACTACCTGCTCGACTACTACAGACTGTCCGGCGATGGGCGCCTTGTTTACGGTGGCGGCGTGACTTACGGCGCGCGCGAGCCCGATAAAATTGAATCGCTGATCGTCCCGAATATGCTCAAAACTTATCCAGAGCTGAAAGGCGTCAAAATCGATTACGCGTGGACAGGTAACTTCCTTCTCACATTGATGCGCTTACCCCAGTTGGGCCGCATTGGCAGTAACGTTTTCTATGCCCAGGGCTATAGCGGCCACGGTGTTACTTGCTCCCACTTGGCCGGAAAGGTACTCAGCGACGCAATCCGCGGCCAGGCAGAACGCTTCGATGTGTTTGCAGGTCTGCCTCAGTACGGTTTCCCGGGCGGGCGCCTGTTTCGCATTCCGTTCACGGCCCTGGGCGCATGGTACTACACCATGCTAGATAAGCTTGGCATTTAACCAAACCAAGACATCTCAACCCAATCACCGATTTGCATAACCAGAGATCAGTTTTTCATAACTTCCGCGGCGAGCCCATCGCCGCATTTAATAAAAAAACAAAATACGGGGATAACAATGTCTCAAAACACAAGAGTAACAACCAGTGAAACCTCATCGTCGGAACAGGAGATCACCCCTGGCCCGGGGCGCGGGAGCATCTACCCTATACTTTTCTACGGCGCGATTATGGGCAGTTTTGCTTTTTTATCATCCCAGCACATTGAGGGTGAGTCTTACGGACTTGTGAGCCTGCTGCCTTCTTTGCTAATTATACTCGCGGCCATTAAAACCAAAAGACCACTGGAGTCTATTTTTGCCGGTGTTTTTGCCGGCTTGCTGCTTCTAGATCCTACCTCGCTAATCACCAGTCTTGGTGATTTATCTATGGGCGTTGTGCAGAACGAGACTATTGCTTGGATTGTGTTGGTCTGCGGCATGATGGGTGGCCTGATTAACATTCTGGAACGCGGCGGCAGCGTATTGTGTTTTGGCGAGTTACTGGCCAAGCGCATCAAAACAAAGCGCGGTACCATGCTGACAACGGCTTTTTTGGGGCTTGCCGTTTTTATAGACGATTACCTAAACTCGCTGGCGGTTTCCGCCTCTATGAAGAACTTGACCGATCGCTTCAAAATTTCCCGCGAAAAACTCGCCTTTCTGGTGGACTCGACAGCCGCCCCGGTCTGTATCCTGGTTCCGATTTCAACCTGGGCGGTCTATTTTAGCGCGCTGCTTGAAGAAAACGGCGCGGTTCCAGACGGCGGTGGAATGTCCCTTTACATCCAGGCTATTCCTTATATGGCTTACGGCTGGATTGCGATATTCGTCGTAATGCTGGTCTCAACCGGCGTACTGAAAGATCTAGGCACAATGAAAGCCGCAGAGAAGCGTGCGCAGGCAGGCCAGCCAATTCCCGACGGTGCCGAAGCAACCGGTTTTGATACCTCAAACCTCAAGCGCCCGCCGCTGATGACCGGTTTGATGAACTTTCTGCTGCCCATGGCAGTGTTGGTATCCGCCAGTGTCTATTACGACATTGACCTGTTATTGGGCGCCTTGGTCGCCTCTGGCTTCACTATGATTCTGTATTTCTATCAGCGCCTGATGACGTTTGGTCAACTCGCTGACGCGATGCTGGACGGCTTCAAGGTAATGCTACACCCGATTGCGGTAGTGGCTGCGGGGTTCATGATTAAAGAGATTAACGACCAACTCGGCATGACCTCTTATATCATTGACACCATGTCCCCGTACCTGTCCAAAGAACTATTACCGGCATTCGTTTTTGTAACCATGGCCGCGGTTGTCTTCGCTACCGGTTCAAGCTGGGGCGTGTTCGTGGTGTCTCTACCGATTGTCATTCCAATGGCCCAGAGCATGGATATGTCCATGCCGTTGACTGTAGGCGCTCTGCTTTCAGCCTCTGCATTTGGCAGCCACGCCTGCTTCTTCAGTGATTCAACAGTTTTGACAGCGACCGGGTCAGGATGCACGCCAATGCAGCATGCGTTAACCCAACTCCCCTACGTGATGATTGGCGCCACCCTGGCTATTATTTCTTTCCTCTTTTTGGGCTACTACGTTTCCTGATTGCTGTGCTGTTTTGGCCAGGCAGAGCACATAATCTGCTTGGTTTTCCTGCTTCGCCAATCGTTAGAACTTATCCTCTCCCGATTCGCTTTCTTTAAAACGGTCGCAGTAGGAATGCCGGTCACCCGACACCCCCTGCACAGACCGGCACTTTGCCCGCCCTTGAGGGACCGTATTCAAACAGAACCGACGGTTGCCCTGGCGGCCACCACGGGTGAGCCACATCCATTTATCAGACTGCGCTGTTTTGCACTTCGCGCGTCAGGTTGATCAGCGGTTTGAACACATCATTCAAGTGGATAATCCAGTGTGCCATGCTGGTGCGGCTGATCTCATGGCCCAAGCGTTTGAGCATGTGTTCCAGACGATACAGAGGCAGGCCGTCGGCGTATTTTGAGGTGATGATGTAAGCCAGCAAAGAAGTGGTGGCCGTGCACTTGCCCAGCGGATGAACCGGGCGAGTGGCTGCCAGGATACGTTCTTCGCCATCCTGCTCGAACACGGCTTTTTCCTGACAGTATTCCAGCACTTTCAGCTGAGCGGGAATGAACTGAAGCTCTTCCTTAACCTTGGTGAAGAAGGTCTTGCTGGCGCGGACCTTCTCTTCGTCGCTGGCCGGTTGTGCACCGTCCTCTTTGACATCGTCGGGCAGTTGATCACTATAACATCAATCTCAGCTTCCAGCTCGGCTTCGTCAAACAAATGAATCTGGTGTGCGGACTTTTCACTGCTGGCGCCGAACTGCTGAATCCGCTTCCAGCGCAGCAGTTCTTCGAGAATCTGGATGTAGTGATCGCGTTGTTGAATTCCAGCGCTCTTGGCCGCCAGTTCCTGCTGAAGACCTTCGACAACCGACCGCAATTCAGCGGCCGAAAGGCCGCTGATATCGGGTGTTTTGAAGGTGCTTCAGCAACTTTGCTTTAATAGAGAAATTATTGCAGAAACAACACTCTGAAGCACCAAAAAAGGGCTAATTAACAGCCTCATAATGCAGGGTTTTGTGCCCTTTTAACAAGGCAATGCCGTAGCAGTCCAGCAACCAGTTGATCTGTTCTCCCGTCAGTGGCATCAGCTCATCTGAGGCCTTAGGCCACTTGAATTTCTCCTCGGCCAAGGCCTTGTAATAGAGTACAAAACCGTTGTCTTCCCACATCAGGCACTTGATCTTTTTTCGATGTTTGTTGGTGAAGGCATAGAGCGCTCCAGTAAACGGATTATGGCCCAGCTCCTGTTAAACCAATACTGCCAGGCCATGGGCCTGCTTGCGAAAATCAACGGGTGCCCGGTACAGATAAATCTCTGGCAACGACAAGGACGGGCGTAAATATCGGTGGCGCATCACAGCTGTCTCAAAACAGCGCCGAGCAACTCGATGTTGCCGGCGTGCAAACCGGTGATCGAGACACCGCCAGGCAATGACACAGTCAGGCCATCGGCTCCGCCGATACCAACGCTAGGCGCAGAAACAACCCGAGCGAACCCGGTGGTCGCTTGCTCCTGCTTTGGAGAGTCTTCAGTCGGGGTTAGCTTCTGTCGCCAGTAAACAAACTGATGATAAACCAGTGACTGTTACTTGGAGTAAGCGCTGCCGGACACGCCGGAGGCTTGCCAGTCAGTAATATGCTGCTGCCAGACGTGTGCTCGTTCGGTTGGGGTCATGCTGACTCCTCGTGGAATGGGTGAGGACGTCAGTGTGTGCAATCGGCGAGTCGGAATGTAGGTGTTGATTTATTGGCGCTTACTTTACAGCGCCAATAAATCCAACGGACCTACTTTCGCAACAGAAAGCCGGCCATCCAATCTGCAACCGCAAGCGAATCGGTAGCGACAGCCGGCGCAGTCAAACCTTCAAGCGCCTGGTCGGCGTTAGTTTTAGGCACTGACTGGCCACGCAAATGACGAACCAATCGTGTTTCAAAATGCACATCAAACTCAGGATGTGCCTGCAATGTCAGAATGCGGTTGTCGTACTGCAGAGCCGCGAAGGGGCAAAAAGCGGAATAGGCCAGAACATTGGCTTTTTCAGGTTTAACAAGCACTTGGTCCTGATGCATTGCACTAAGGGTAAATCCATTCGTTCCCAGCTCAAGTCCACTAGCCTCGGGGACTAGCTCGTAACGGTGCAGGCCCACCCCCCAGCCCTCTGGATACTTGTCAACAGAGCCACCAAACGCCTCAGCGATGATCTGGTGACCGAAACAGATACCAAGCATGGGCCGATCTGCATCATAAACCTCAAGAATCAAAGACTTTAGGCGTCGCATCCAAGGAAGGTTCTGATACACGTTGGCCTTTGAGCCGGTTATAAGCCAAGTGTCACACTCAGCGGCCGACGCGGGAAAGTGGTCATTGCGCACATCAAAAGTTACATAGTCAAAATTATAGCCGGCCTGCTTGAACAGGCGCCTAAACATATCGGCGTAAGAGCCGAATTCGGAAAGCAAATCGTCCGGCGTAATGCCGGCGGCAAGAATACCAATCTTTAAATTCATCTGGGTTCTCCAATAAAGCAGAGCTCGCCAGCCATCAGAACCGCGGATATTTCCGTTGGAACCAATGCCGAGGCAGGCAATCAGTCGTGCTCAAAACGTTTCAGGGTGCCGGGTCATACCAGCCCCAGGTAGGCTTCATATTCAACATCGGTAATGCGCTCACTCAGCAGGTGCTGTTCCTGCCGCTTAGCTGCTGTGTAAACACGCTGAAACTCTGCTCCCATATAACCACCTAATACGGAACTGTTCTCGAATGCGTTTGTTGCTTGCACCCATTCATTCGGCAAGATCATAGATTCATCGCTGTCAGCGTAGGCATTCCCTTCAACGGGCTCAGGCGGCTCAAGACCATTCTCAATTCCATAAAGCGCACCAGCCAGTACTGAGGCAAGAACCAGATAGGGGTTAGCATCAGCACCTGCAACCCGATGTTCAATCCGGCGCGCCACACAGGGGCTCTCGGGGACGCGTAAAGCAACAGTGCGGTTCTCATAGCCCCAACTGGCGATAGTGGGCGCGTGTGCCCCGGGCATGAAACGGCGATAGGAATTCAGGTTGGGCGCCAGCGTAAGCATGGTGTCAGGCATGGTCTCTATCATGCCTGCTACAGCTTGCTTTAACAGAGTACTACCCTGCTCGGTGCCGTCATCAAATACGTTCTGGCCAGACTCGTCCAGCAGGCTGAAATGAACATGAAAGCCATTGCCGCTCTTATCAGCATAGGGTTTTGCCATGAAGGTCGAAGCATAACCATGGCGGCGTGAAACGCCTCGAACTAGACGCTTGAACAGAACTGCCTGATCTGCAGCAGATAACGGATCATCTACGTGATTGAGGTTAATTTCAAATTGGCCCGGCCCCATTTCAGTGGTAATCGTATCCGCCTCTATACCCTGAATTGCACAAAATTCACGAATATCTGTAAAAAAGGCAGAAAAACCATCCATCTCCTCAATGGCGTAGCCCTCTGTGTTCGAAAGACGGCGCCCGTGGCCGTCAGCTGGCACCGGTGGAATTGGCCGCCGAGTGGTCTCGGACTCCTCATCTATCAGATAGAATTCTAGTTCAGTAGCCATTACCGGGCGTAAGCCCCTAGCTGTAAACCGGTCAACAACTCGCTTCAATACCTGCCTAGGATCTGCTCCAAACGCTGAACCATCCGAGTTGAACATCATTGCCAACATTTGTTCCGTTGGGCTTTTCGCCCAGGGCACGGGAATCGCAGAATCACTGATTGGCATACATACGCCGTCGCTATCACCGGTTTCAAAAACCAAACCGTTATCAAGAACATCAGCGCCCCAGAAATCGAAACCAACTACGGATAGAGGCAACTTTACACCTTCCTTTAAGACCTTTTCCAAGGCATTTACAGGCATGCGTTTCCCGCGTAAATTACCGTTCAAATCGGTAATAAAGAAGTCAAACTCTACATTCTTATTAGCTGTCATGCGCTTCTCACTCGATTGCTGTCGTTTCGTTTCTATCACCCCAAGCAAGCTAGCGGATTAGCAATGCTCTGTAACTATACCCTGCGAGGTATATCTATCAGTGACCGATTTTTCTTATGGTTTTCACACCGAGTTGTTCTTTATAACTGGCACAAAGCGGCTACTACCGCGCCCAATGGTGCACTTATGAGAGGCCAATATGCTGAATACAACAATTGACGAAAAAACAGCAACATCTGAGGATATCCGCACGACCGACGCCGCCCATCATTTACACCCTTTCACCGACAGTCACAGTCTCAACGCCAAAGGTGCACGGGTCATTACACGGGCTGAGGGCGTGTACCTATGGGACAGCGAGGGCGAGCGACTGATTGATGGCATGGCGGGCCTCTGGTGTGTGAACCTCGGCTACGGCAGGAAAGAGCTGATTGACGCAGCTCACAAACAAATGCAGATTCTTCCTTATTACACCACATTTTTTCAGACCACCAATGAACCGGCAACACGGCTGGCAAAAGCCATTGCGGAAATTACGCCGGGAGATCTAAATCGCATATTTTTTGCCAACTCGGGCTCAGAGGCGATTGACACAATTATTCGTATGGTGCGCCTTTACTGGGCTGCGCAAAGAAAACCCTATCGCAAAATCCTGATCGGGCGAGAAAACGCTTATCACGGCAGTACCATTGCAGGCGCCAGCCTGGGCGGCATGGCCGGTATGCACAAACAGGGCGGCCCCATGCTTGCTGATATACATCACATACGCCAACCTTACTGGTACGGGGAAGGCCAGCCGATGAGTGAGGAGGATTTTGGCATTGCCTGCGCTCAGGCGCTGGAAGAAAAAATTCTCGCGGTAGGGCCGGAAAATGTTGCCGCCTTTATAGGCGAGCCGGTACAGGGTGCGGGCGGCGTTATTGTTCCGCCGTACACTTACTGGCCGGAAATACAACGCATCTGTCACAAATATGATGTGCTGCTAGCTGCTGACGAGGTCATTTGCGGTTTTGGCCGCACCGGTAGCTGGTTTGGCTGTGAAACCTTTGATTTTCAGCCCGACATTATGTCGATGGCAAAAGGGCTGTCATCTGGCTATCTACCGATTTCCGCCGTCGCCGTTGGTGATCGTATTGCAAACACTCTGGTTACAGACTGTGGCGACTTCAATCACGGCTTTACCTATTCAGGGCACCCCGTAGCTGCGGCTGTTGCGCTGGAAAATATACGCGTGCTGAAGAGTGACGGCATTATTCACTACGTCGCCAACGATATCGGGCCTTATTTCCAGGCACAGCTGCGTGAACAGCTGCAAGATCACCCTCTATGCGGCCACATTGAAGGTGTGGGTTTGCTGGCAGGTATTGCACTGGTTCGCGATCGGGCCTCCAGCACCTTTTTCGATCAGGATATGGATGTTGGTAGCCTTTGCCGGGATCACTGCTTCCAAAACGGCCTGGTTATGCGAGCCTGTGGCAATCGGATGGTGCTTTCGCCACCGCTGGTCATCAGCCACGCAGAAGTCGATGAAATTGTGGACAAGGCACGCACATGTTTTGATCTGACGCTCGCCGATCTAAAGGCTCGAGGCGCCGTTTAACTCCCGCTTTTTTACACTGACAAACCAAGAGCCTGGCCCATGCCGGGCTTTTTGCTTAAGCTCTACAGAAACGTAAGACGAGAATGTAATGAAAGAGCGAATCAGTCAGATTAATGCAAGCGATGGCTGGCATAAAAAAGTAGCAACTCTGATTAAGCACCAGCGTTTGCGTAGCTTTCCGTCCGTACTTCAGGAATTTCTTTCAACGCTTTGTTTTTTTGATACTTTTATAATCGTAACCTATAAAAGCGAATTACGCCCTATTCTTATACACCCCACAGACCCAAAGCAGAAAAGTGACACCCTGCGGAAATATATCCAGCATGCCTACGTGCTAGACCCGCTATGCGACGCAATAAAAACCGGTATTGCACCCGGCATCGTTCGACTAGCTGAAATCATGCCAGACTCTTTTAAAGAGACGGAATACTTCAAGGCCTGCTATAAAGACTTTGGACTGGTCGATGAAATCAACCTGATTATCCAGCTAGATGATCAGGTGACCTGCACGCTTACGCTGGGGCGCAAGGCGAGCCTCGACAGCATCTCCCGCAACGAACTCAATGCTCTGAATGAGTTTTACCCGATTCTCAGCGCGTTAATCCAACAATTCTGGCTGGCCCAGTCTGGAGAGTTCCTGCAATACGGTCGCTCAGACGGCCCCATGAAACGGGCACTTAAAACCTTTGCCAGCGGTGTATTAACTCAACGGGAACGGGAAATAACAGACCTGATACTGCGGGGGCATTCGTCACAAGCCATTGCTGATCAACTGAAAATCAGCGTAGGAACGGTTAAAGTTCACCGCAAGAACATTCATAACAGGCTAAATACCTCGACCCATGCCGAGATATTCACCCAGTTTATTGCGCACCTAAACAGCCTTGTTGATTACTGAACCGCACGACCACAACACGCTGATCAGTTAACGTCTAAAGGCTGATCCACACCGTTTTTAAGTCGGTGTACTTTTCGATGGAATGCAGCGATTTGTCGCGCCCGTTACCAGATGCTTTTACGCCGCCAAACGGCATTGTAGAGTCGCCACCGCCCCAGCCGTTCACCCAGACCATACCGCTCTGTATCTGCTGGCTAACGCGATGCGCCCGCGACAGATTATCGGTCCACACCGAGGCAGCCAACCCGTAGCGATTGTCGTTAGCCAGGAGCACGGCCTCGGCCTCGTCATCGAACTCGCACACCGCCAGAACAGGGCCAAAGATCTCTTCCTGAACAAAACGCATGTCATTGCGAGCGCCATCGATGACGGTGGGTTTAATATAATAGCCTTGGCCCTCAATGTATTCCGGCAATCCACCCATCAACACGGTCGCGCCATCATCCATAGCAGATTGGATATAGCTGGCAACGGTATCCAGCTGTGCTTTGTCAACCAGGGCACCCATGCGGGTTTGTGGATCCAGAGGGTCGCCGCCCTTATAGGCCTTGGCAGCCTCCAGCAGAGCTTTCAGAAACTGATCTTTAATAGAGCGCTGAATATAAAGACGCGAGCAAGCAATACAGACCTCGCCCTGATTGGAAAATATCGCAGCGGCCGCAGTTGCAGCTGCGCGATTAATATCGGCACAGTCTTCAAATACCAGCATGGGCGACTTTCCACCCGCCTCCAACCAGACTCTTTTCAAGTTTGACTGCCCGGCATATTCCATTAGCATGCCACCAACCCGGCTGGATCCGGTGAACGCAAGAACGTCGACATCGTGATGCAGCGCCAAGGCCTTTCCGGCGGTATGGCCGTACCCAGGGAGCACATTCAGAACACCATCAGGCAGCCCGGCCTCAGTAGCCAGCTCTGCCAATAGCAACACACTGAAAGGGCTTTTTTCCGAGGGTTTGAGCACCACAGAGTTGCCCGCCGCCAAAGCCGGTGCAAGCTTCCAAGTCGCCATCATCAGCGGGTAGTTCCACGGCGTTATCGCCGCAACCACGCCAACAGGATGGTGGCTGATCAGCCCCAACGTGTTACTTCCCGTAGGCGCAATCTCACCGTAGACCTTGTCGATAGATTCGGCCGTCCAGCGGAAGCAGTCAATCGAATCTGGCAGGTCAACGCTCAACATTTCTGAGATCGACTTGCCCATGTCGAGTGTGTCTGTCAGAGCCAGCTCATCTTTGTGCTGCTCCATCAGATCCGCCAGTCGCAGAAGCACTTTTTTTCGCTCGCCGGGTGATTTGTGTGACCAGCTCCCGGAAATAAATGATTTCTTCGCCGCCGCCACGGCCAAATCCACATCGGCCTTATCACAGCTCGCAACGTCAGCCAGCAATTGTTCGGTCGCAGGGTTGATCGAAGGAAAAGTCTCACCAGAGGAAGCTCGCTGAAAACGCCCATCAATATAGGCTAGATTCCGGAGTACTATTGTCTTACTGAGTGCATGCCACTCGGCTTTCGTCTTCATAAACAGATTCCTTCGCGGGTTAATCAATTAGTTCAGATTAAATACCTAAGCGTTGCAACTCTATATACCTCAAGGGGTATAATATTCGTTGTCATTCCTTAGCTCGAAACCTCAAATTCGCGGTTGCCGACAAGGCGTGGCTATGAATGACAAGCCAGCCATTTCACGAAGTGAAGTCGATACTGACGAGGTGCTATTCAGTGTTTTTCGTCGACCATCCAATAAGGACACCCACGCCGACGAGCTCTTAGGTCAGCCGCCCGTTGTTCAGGTCATCTTGAATGAGCAATCTAATGCTATGGAGGGCGCCAGGGAGTGCGTACGTCAGATTATACGCGGGTGGTCTGATAATCCGCCGAAGATCGAATGGCTCACCTCGTTTGATGATCGCGATACTCGTTTCCCCGTACTTCACCTATCGGGATTACAGGGCCGTATACTAAATATGGAGCCAGTATTTTTGCTCAATACAAAAACAAAAAGAATGAGTTAGTCGATGGGTTGATCAAAAGTCCGACCAAACTGTTGGCGATTACGGAAACAATACGACAGCTCCACCCAGGCAGTGATCAATCGGCGAGCTGGCTGGGGAAATGGATGACTACTCACGCGCGAAGCTCTCCATATACTACGGTGGTGAAGGCGACTGGCTGCCCATTCAAAATATCGACCTCGATGCAACGACCGCAAAACGAGCTCTTCACTTTGCCAGTGACCAGCCGGTGGAGTGCAAAAGGTGGCATGACGGTTTTTTCGGAATGATCAGGAAAATACGCTGGGAGCTGTCTTACAAGTACACTCTGAGCGTTCGTGCGCCGATTACGCTGTCTTCTCAAAAGCACGTTGCGTTACCAGAATGGATTGGCCGAATTGCTGGTCAGCCTTTCGTGACCTTTCACTCTCGGTCACCTCGGAATGGCCCCACGAAAACATCAGTCATTCTTTTTGAAATTATGGCCCGAGAGTCTGCTGAGGATGGATCGCCACGCTACGAGCTAACCCTGCTAGACGCGGTAACCAGTACACATTTACCTGACCGTGCCTCAGAAAAAGTCGCCAAACCCGTTAAGAAGGCGTACAGCCGCATTTTAAAAACGCTTCCGAGTATCGTGGCGCGCCTGGTGAATCGCAATCAGTCGGTCTTCAACGACTTTGATACAGACGGTCTGTTCGATAAGCTAAATCCAAGGTGCCAGACTGCCAACCCAGTGTTCAGCGATGATGCTGTAAAATCGCTTTTTACCCTCTCCAGCGATAATGGCTTCTTGTATTCGGTAGCTGATGGTCAAGTGCTTCGCACCAAGGAGCATGTGTTCCCCAATGGGATCTCACCCCTTGGGCAAACAATCTATGGCATCGATTACACCCTGTTGTTCACGGCGCCTTAGAGATTGAGCAGCAGGCCGCCTTTGGTGATGCATTAAAGTCTCTCGATGTTCCCTTGCTGAATGTTTCACGCCAGCAAGCTCTTTCGATTGCTCAGCATTTAAACACCCGCAGCTCTCCCCAGGCCCCAGACTTCTGGGTACAGCGCGCGCCTATCGAAGTATGGACACTTAGGGCTGCCAACAGTGCAGGCAGGGTGATATTGATAAAAACTCCATTATCCAGCGATGGGCTATTCACGATGTATCTGGTGCTGCCCCACACTCTTATAGAGTGACTAGAACAATGCGATATTTTCAATTTGCAAATAGGGCTTTCCACCAAGAACATTCTTAACGACAGTGAAGCTTCAAAGATGAGCATCGTCGATAAGATGGCGCGATTGTTGGTGAGTGGTTAGACCGTTAGGTTTTGGGCCATGCGTTGCATGGGCGCGGCTTCGCCTTGGGCGGGCCGCGGCCCTTTGCTTGTCTTCGAGATCGGGCTTTCGCCCTACCCTCTTAAGCCTGTTCGCCGTTTGGCTCACGGTCTTGAATGGCACCTTTTTAGATTTTGGTGTGTTTGGTTGGGCTGGCAGTCTGAGCGGGTTAATAGCAATGTCAGACACTTGGATGTTGGGTATTACTTTGTGCCTTATGGTCCCGTGATGAATGAGCAGGTAAAATACCGCCCACTCTGAGCGGGCGGCAAAAACACAAGGCAAGCGGGCACTGTAACGCGCAATAACTTGTGTGGCGCTCCACAGCCCGATGATGCCCAGAAAATTCGTTGTGCTGGCCCCGGCTATCAGCTATGTCTTTAGATCGTTCAGGGCGTTTGAGTACCAGAGTACGCGAGCGTCAACTTCCTGCAACGGTCTCAGTATTCTGCGAATCATCGGTCTCTAAAAAACTAAGAAACCTAGGAGTCTGCGCGGTAGAAACGTCGTTATGACATAATAGGCCCATCTTCTCCAGCCACGGAATAGACGTCATGGGAACGAGTTTTCGACCTTATTCGCCAGATCAGGAGTTGCTGCTGCCTCCCAGTCTTAACGAATGGCTGGCCGAAGGCCATCTGGCCTACTTCATTAGCGACGTTGTCGAAGAACTGGACTTAAGCGCCTTTTATGCTCGCTACGAGGGAGACGGTCGCCGCAAGTCGCCTTTTGATCCGCGTATGATGCTGAAGGTGTTGATTTACGCCTACGCGACCGGAACTTTCTCGTCCCGCAAGATTGCCCGCAAACTCGAAGAGGACGTGGCCTTTCGCGTGCTGGCTGCCGACAATTTCCCCAGACATCGAACCTTGTGCGATTTCCGCAAACAGCACTTGAGTGCTTTCAGAGAGGTGTTTGTTCAGATCATCCAGATTGCCCGGGAGGCTGAGCTGATTAGTCTGGGAACGCTGGTGATTGATGGCACCAAGGTAAAGGCGAATGCCAGCAAGCACAAGGCCATGAGCTACGGGCGTATGCAAGAGCAAGAAGTCCGTTTGTCGAAAGAGGTGGATGAGCTTTGTGGCCAGGCTCGGGCTGTGGATGAAGCAGAAGACGAGCAATTTGGTTCTGCCCAGCGGGGCGATGAATTGCCGGAAGAACTGCAACATCGCCAGTCGCGGTTAAGCAAGATCCGGGCAGCGAAAGCCAGGCTGGAGGCGGAGCAGGCGCAAGCCGATGACGCAAAAGGCAGGCATCCGGATGACGAACGGCGATCCCCTCGCGGTGGGCGGAACTTCAAACGGGACTATGGCGTTCCGGACGACAAAGCTCAGAGCAATGTTACAACGGCCAGTTGGCTGTCGATGGCGAGTTCCAGATTATCGTCGCTAACCATCAAGGCAACAATGCCAGTGATAACGGCTGTCTGGTGCCACTGCTGGACGAGGTAGAAGCAACCCTGGGAGGCCAGCCGGAGCAGTGTCTGGCCGATGCGGGCTACCGTAAAGAAGCGGATTTCCAGGCCCTGGAAGAGAAAGGCATTGACGGTTATGTCTCGTTACGCAGAGAAGGTAAAGGGGGTGCGAAACCCGACGAGACCCGGTATCCGGCCACGGCACGAATGGCCCGGAAGCTTGCTACCCCAGAGGGTCGGGCGGTCTACGCTCAGCGCAAGCATCTGGTCGAGGCTGTGAACGGTTGGATCAAGAACATTCTGGGCTTTCGTCAGTTCGGTTTGCGGGGCCTGGAGGCGGTAAAAGGCGAATGGGATCTGGTCTGTCTATCTCTCAACCTCAGGCGTATGAGTTTATTGATGAGACTGACATAGAGGCCCTGAAGCCACCTTTGCCGGGTGGACGGCGCGGACGTTGTCCCTGTTGCCGACTCCCCGGGCCATTTCAAGTGGTCGCAGGGAAAACCGTGCTTTCAATCCGTTTGACCGTGCCAAACCTTATTCTGGGCTGGCAGTGGCACGGCCATGCAGATCGATGCTCAAAAGGCTCCTACCGCGCAGACTCCTAGGTCTCTTGTTTCTTTGAGATTCTTCCCCCCACAGTGCATTTCCCGCAGCAAATTAAACTGTTCAGATACCTCGATAACATCTTCATCCGAAATAAAATGGATGCCACTTCCCCCAATATGCTTAGCGTAAAGAACCCAGACATAAAGTGCATATCGGTTCGCTGGAATCTTGATCCAAATGCCTTTCTCGGTATCTTCCCCTGACTTTTCACCATCTGAAAAAAAACCTATCTGCCCGGTTTTCGGACGTTTTGAGAACTTTACCTTTGGCTCATGTGTGAACGCGTTGTACGCGTCAGTCACATCCAAAAAGCCTCCATACTTCATCATCAGACGAATATATGGTTGAACCTGCGTCAAACGTTCGAGTTTGCCAGTGACCTCTATTAGCTCATAGAGGCTGACGGGGTCAGCCCTCCAGGGCGCATCTTCACCAGTAATCATTGACCGAAAATCTAACGCTGAAAGGAACACCGGGCGTGTTTCAACCCATCCCCTTAACTTCTTTGCATGTCCTTTATCAGGTATGTCTTGAATTCCCCTCTCCCAATCACTCACTGAAGATAATCCTGCTACAGACGGGGTAAGATCTGCTTTACGTCTAAACAAAAGCTGTGCGAATGCCACGATTAAAGCAGCTACGCCATCGCTTGACGCACTATCTAGCTGGTCTCTCGTTGAGCGCGTAGCTGTTTCTTCCAAACGGCGCCGATGGCCCACCGGCGACGATGGAACGGTGCCGGTGATAGACATATAGCAGCACCAGCAAAATCAGGCCGGGAATATCGGTGGTCAACCCCGGCTTGATCATCAACAGTGCGCAACCCAGCACCAGCAACCGTTCGTACCAGCGCATCCAGTTGACCATATAGCCCTGTATCGCCGCGACGAAGGCCACCATGCCGACCGCCGCCGTGAATATCACCCAGGCGGCGTTGTACCAGCTTCCCACATCGATCAGCAGCAGCGCCGGGTTGAAGAAGAACATGAACGGCAAAATCGCCGTGCGTAGATCGTAGGTGAAGCCCTGCACGCCGGTCATCACCGGATCGGCCCGCGAAATGGCGGCTGCCGCATAGGCCGCCAGCCCCACCGGCGGGGTGTCGTCGGCAAGAATACCAAAATAGAATACAAACAGATGAATGGCAACCAGCGGCACCATGATCCCCGAGTCGGCGGCCAGATTGGCGATCACTGGCGCCACCAGCGCCGCCATGACGATGTAATTGGCGGTGGTGGGTAACCCCATGCCAAGAATCAGCGAAGCGATTGCCGAGAAAATCAGCACCAGCCAGATATTGCCGAATGACACGACACCGATGATTTCGGTCAACCCATAACCCAGATTGGTCATGGTGACCATGCCGACGATAATCCCCGCCGCAGCCGTGGCAATCGCGATGGTGGTCATGTTGCGCGCGCCCATCTCGAACCCCTGAAAGACTTCTTTGCAGCCTTTCCAAAGCCCGGCCATTAGCCCACCACCGCCACGCACACCGCGCCAGGCTTCTTGTACGAAGATCAGCAAGATCAGCATGAACAGCGCATTGAGCGCGCTACGCTCTGGGGTGAGCTGAACCCACATCAGTTCGTAGAGCAGAAAGGCCACCGGAATCAGAAAATGGGCACCCTTCATGAAGGTCGGCCAGAACGGCGGCAAGTCAGCCTTGGGCATGCCAGCCAGGTTCAGCTTGAGCGCTTCCAGATGGACTGTGACAATCAGGCCAAAATAGGTCAGCAACGCCGGAACGATGGCGTAAATGATAATCTGCGAATAAGGGGTGTTCAAAAACGTGGCCATGATAAAGGCGGCAGCGCCCATGATCGGCGGCATCAGTTGGCCGTTGACCGATGCCGCGCACTCGATGGCACCGGCCTTGATCGGCGGATAACCGATCTTTTTCATCAACGGAATGGTAAACGTGCCGGTGGCGACCGTATTGGCGGTCGACGAGCCTGAGACGATACCGGTCAGTAGGCTTGCTACCACCGCCGCCTTGGCTGGGCCACCGCGATACGAACCCAGGCCGCTATAGGCCAGGTCGACGAAATATTTCCCGGCGCCGGCGCGGTCCAGCAATGCACCGAACAATACGAAGAGGAACACGAAGGTCGCTGACACCTGAATCGGCGTTCCCCAAATCCCCTCCGTGGAAATATACAGCTGCTGGACGATCTGCTGCCAGCCGTAGCCATTGTGCAAGAAGAGCACATCGGGCGGGGTCAGCGGAATGATGCCCGCCGGACCGGTAATGCCATACAAGATGACGATGCCAGCGATGATCGGTAGCGCAATACCGACGATGCGCGAGGCCGCAATCGCCAGGGTGATCAAAAGTATCGTGCCCATCCACACGTCACGTGTGATCGGAAGGCCACCTTGCACCGCGACCAGATTGTAATAGTTGACGACGATATACAGCGACGATGCGACGCCGGTAATCGCCAACAGCCAGTCACTCCAGGGAATGCGATCGGTGGGGCCCTTCGATGTCGGGTAGGCCAGAAACGCCAGTGCAAAACCAAACGCCAAGTGAATGGCGCCGACCTTCTGCGGGCTGATCGTACCGAAGTAGGTCGCGTAGAGCTGAAATACGCTCCAACTCACCGCAATCAGAATCAGCAGCCAGCGCAACCACTGCTGATGCGGAGCGCGCGCGCCGAACTCGGCCGCTTCGACGATGCGCTGAGCTTCGGCCTTCTCTTTATCACTCGCCTTGCCGGTATCGTGATCGCTTGACTGGTCGGCCACCGCCCCATAGCTCCCTTTCCCGGTTCTGTTTTAATACCGCTCACACAAGTCGGCGGACCCCGGAAGAACAGAGCCCGCCGGATCGAGTCCCGTTATTCGGATTCGCTTCCGGACTCGGGCGGCATCAAGTCGCTAGAAACCTCGACACCCTGCTCTTTAAAGAACTTCACGGCGCCGGCATGCAGCGGAATCGACATGCCCTCGATCGCATTCTCAACAGTAAAGTACTTGTCCAGGTTGGGGTTCTGGATGTCACTGTAGAACGCCTCCAGTTTGTTGTTGAAGATCGTATTCATGAACGTATAGACGTCTTTCTCGGACATATCGGACGAGACGGCGAGCATGGCTTTCAGCGTCACCGTCTGTACGTCTTCATCGACACCGGGATAGGTGCCGGAGGGAATCGTGAACGGCGTGTAGAACGCATACTCTTCTTGCAACTGGCTGAGCTGTTCCTCGGTGATCGACACGACCGTGATCGGTGCCGTCTGCGCTGCCTCGACAATCGCCGCCGAGCCCAGGCCGACGGTGTAGAACATCGCTGCGATCTTTTCGTCGCGCAATAGGCCCACGGCGTTACCCGAGCTGCCGCGCACTGTCGCCTGCAGATCGTCGAAGGTCACGCCGAAGGCGCCCATGATGTTCTTGGCGTCCTGCTCAGTGCCTGAGCCCACGTCACCGACATACACGCGCTTACCAGCCAGATCGGCCACGCTCTCGATGCCAGTATCCGAGCGTGCCAGGATGTGAATGGCCTCCGGATACAGCCCGACCAGGCCACGCAGGTTCTCGATTTTTTTGTCCTTGAAGGCCTCCACACCGGTACCGTTGTAGGCGTAATAGGCGACGTTGTTCTGCATCATGCCCATTTGCATGGAGCCTTCGCCGATGGCATTGGCGTTGAATACCGAAGCACCGGTGGAGCGCGCATTGGCGCGCAGCCCGACATCGGCTTGGTTAAGAATTTTGGCGATGCCGACCGCTGTCGGGTAATACAGACCGGACGTAGAGCCCGAACCGATAGTAATAAATGAAGATTGAGCCCAAGCCATTGCCGTCGTCAAGGCCAAGCCACAGCCTAACGCCAGGATTCGTTTGCTGAATTTCAAGCGCATTTCAGTTCCTCTCGTGATCGTCGGATACTGCTGTTTTTAGGGCATATAGCGTAAATCCCCCGCTTTTTTTAAATATAGTATCGATAGCCAGAAACGCAAATGAGCTTGTGTCATAGGAATCTCGACTTACCTGCCTGAGCCGTCTGGTTTGGCTATATTCTGTATAACTCGTACCCATCCAGAAACGCCGGTTTTCAACCAGTTCAACGCGTCTCTGGTATTGCGAGCTGAGCTATTTGCCTTCCAAAAACGGAAGGCGACTCAATAATGGCCGGTTTGACCAGTAGCTGATCAATCGGCCCGGATTTAGGCCATGGGGGCCAGTGCATGGGCTATCTATGCGTCCCTTTGGCCGTTTTCTGGGTCCAATCTGGGGGCTAATCCGGCCCGAGTCGAGCCAACCGTGCCAGGTTGTAGCTCAAAGCCGAGGCCCATTGCGCGACCCTCAACAAATCAGGATAAAGTTCATCCTTGGTTGCCTTTTTCGCGTTGAATATCCGAAATGCCAGTGACTTTGCGGCCTTACGCTTGTCAGTAAAGCGGATTTTCAAGCCGGTTTCGGTTTGGCTTTTTGCCAACAGGCTCCTTGTCAGCACTTGATGCGCCCGTTCCAACATTCCGGCCTGATGCTGCGAATCGTGGATTGCAGGCATGACCGACTGGGTGACAGGTGGGCCGGCAATCGGGTAAATGTTCGATAGGTCACCGAATCGGACAAATGAAAGGCCAACTGCTCATAGCTGAAGCCCCGTTGCTGATTCAACAGCAAACAACGCAGAACACTCTCAGCGCTGAGACCGATATTAAAGTGGACCCCGGAATCAAGACAATCGTTTAAGCTATGGGATGCGACAGGAGAATACGGATGAGCGGAGCAAAATCGCGCAGAGCCCATAGCCCGGAATTGAAGGCGAAGGTAGGACTCGAGGCCCTTCGAGGCGTCAAAACCATCAATGAAATTGCACAGGAATTCGGAGTCCATCCGGTGCAGGTCAGTCAACGGAAGAAGGCCATTCAGGAGCATTCTCAGAGCTTGTTCGAGGGTAAGCCTCCCGCCGAGCACAAGGAACCTGAGCGCCTGTATAGCGAGATCGGCAAACTCAAGATGGAGCTAGACTGGCTGAAAAAAAAGTCCGGGATCAGCCTGCCGTGACGAGGCGTAGCTGGATCGATCCTACAGATGAGCCGTCAGTCGTGAGACAGTGCCAACTGGTTGGCGCTTCGAGGGCTGTGGTGTATGCGCAACGAGGACGGTCTTCAGTGCTCAGCATGAGTGACCTCGAACTCTCGCAGCTCATCGACGAGGAATATACCCGCCGCCCCTTTTACGGCAGCCGTCGCATGGTGGTATTCCTGCAGTCACAGGGCCATTGCGTGAACCGCAAGCGGGTGCAGCGCCTGATGCGCAAGATTGGCCTGGCAGGCATGGCACCTGGACCGAACACGAGCCAGCCGCATCCGAAGCACAAGATCTATCCCTATCTCCTTCGCGGGCTGCCGGTGGTGCGACCAAATCAGGTTTGGAGCACAGATATTACCTACAGTGCGCCCATGCTCGGGAGGCGTCTGGAAGACGCTGCCTGAGTTTGAGCATGTTTGGAATGCACTCGGATTTTAAAAGGAGAAATAAAGAAGAGTGCCTGCTTTCTGTTATGGGAAAGTGAGAGCCGAAGCGGCGGTGACCTGTTGTACATTAGCAGGGTGACGTAGCCCGTGGGAAACGGGATGTGAGGCGAAGTCGTTACGCCAAGATGCATCTCTAGGCTGAGTATTGGAAGGTTGAGGAACACGAACCGATTAAACCGTGTCTATGGGTTGAAATGTCACCACCACCTACACGACTTATTAGGTGGTATACGGATTAGAACAGGCTATATGTAGGAGTCTGTTCTCAAAAGTCTGCTGTACATGTAAGTCAGCAGGCTGGGTGCCATGGGGAGAACATAACCAGACCATGGCGTCTGTATCGACTTGCGGAAAGCAAGGGCAAAGACTGCGATCGGCAACCTAACCAATACGTTTGAGTCCGGCATGTGGACTGGGGAAGGTCTATCGAGATGTTAAGGGAATGTGACCCCGATGATCGATAGGCTGGCGGAGTTCCCGTAGTAGTCTGAGGCAGGGAGAGCCTGCTACATGGCGAAGGGGAACAGTTTGAGTAGCTTGCTTGGCAGATTAGCTGCCGGTAGAGAGGTGAAGACCTTTGATAATCAGTGAAATGCAGAGCAAGCTGGCAACATGGTCTTCGGCGGACAACGGGCGCAAGTTCGACCGTCTTCTGAGGATGATTGCTGATCGATCATGGTTGCAAGAGGCCGCTCGTGTGACCCTGGCGTCGAAAGGCGCTAGGACACCGGGCATCGACGGTATCGACAAGCAAGCAATGGAGCAGGATATCCAGTACCAACTGGACATGATCCGAGCCGAGTTGCTGTCAGGTGGCTACCAGCCACAGCCTGCGAGGCGAGTTTATATCCCGAAAGCCAACGGAAAACAGCGACCATTGGGTATTCCGACCCTCCGGGATCGGATTGTACAACGTGCCATGCTCATGGCCATTGAGCCTATCTGGGAAAGTGATTTTCACCGTCTTTCCTATGGTTTTCGGCCGGAGCGGAGTGTGCATCACGCTATCCGTACCGTGAAGTTTCAGCTTCAGGACAGCAACGAGACGTCGGGCCGCTGGGTGATCGAAGGTGATCTCGCCAGTTACTTTGACACGGTGCATCACAAACTGTTGATGAAATGTGTACGGAAGCGGATCAAAGATGTGCGTTTCCTGTCCTTACTTTGGCGATTTATTAGAGCAGGCCATGTAGATAAAGGCTTGTTCCGGGCTTCCAGTGAAGGTGTACCGCAAGGTGGGATATGAAAAGCTTTTCATATGCCACCTTATGTATATCTACTCGTTATGCAAAGTATTGCGCTGGAGAGCAGCAGGTAGCTGTATTCTCGTCTGATTGACTTTGCATAAAACCTGACTGCTGTGGTGAGAATGGAGACTCCCATTAACGCAGGAGTCAGTAACCATGTCCGTGCTTACATTTGATGAGTTGACTCATCGTCTAGAGAAAGAACTGCACCG